>OCTX012291566.1_pt1 | contig 143097 bp, 107 predicted proteins | sample 1539691 | NCBI WGS metagenome assembly OCTX01 (sample SAMN02144231, study PRJEB22623) | gut metagenome | biome: sheep rumen | host: Ovis aries | place: New Zealand
ATGCGGAAACGGTTCGGTTCGATTACGTGTCGATTACGTGTCGATTACGTCTCGTTTACGTCTCGTTTACGTGTTTTACCGCTGAATACCGGCTGATTTCTGACTTTGGCGGTTAGTCTTTTTTAGTTGGTTGAGTGTTGAGTGCCGTTTTTTAAGTTGAAGGTTTTCTGTTCTCGTCGCTATTACGACGAGCAGTCAACGAAATACTATAATGCTAACGAAGTACTATAACGAGATAACGAAGAATGCCGGACATAACGAATACCATTTCCGGAAACTTTCTTGCAAAAGGGCTATGGCCACTATTTTGCCGCGTATGAGGGCGTCCTTATGCAAGCATAAACACCCTCATCCCCGACAAAATATAGAGTAACTACTCTATTTTTGCAAAAAAATACAGATATTCATTATTAATTATTAATTATTCATTAAAAAAGTTTGCGTATGTGCAATTTTTGTAGTACCTTTGCAAGCTAAATTGACAAGCTAACAAGCTAAATTGACAAGCTAACAAGCTAAATTGACAAGCTAAATTGAGAAAACAATACAATGATGAAGAAAATACTCCTCGTGATTGTTCTTTTCTTACCACTCATCGGGTGGTCAGATACCTATTCCCTACAGCAATGTATTGAAGTGGCATACGCCAATAGTCTGGATCTACGTGCCGGCCAACTGAGCAACGAATCAAAACAATTGCTGTACCGTCAGGCGTGGTACAACCTCTCGCCCGGCATCAATGGGTACATCGGCGAGTCATTCAGCTTCGGACGCAGTACGGGTGTGGACAACATCATTCGGGCGCAGAACATAGCCAACACGGGTATAGGCGTAAGTGCCGACCTGGTGCTGTTTGACGGCCTGGCGATGAAATTCAATATTGATGAAGCGAAAGCAAACAAACTGGCAGGTGAAGCCAATCTGGAGACTGTTCAACGGAACGTGGCGCTGAATGTGACCTCGCTGTATTTGGATGTACTGCTCAAAAAAGAGTTGGCCATGATAGCCCAAAAGCAGTTGGAAGAGACCGGTCGTCAGATAGAGCGCATTCGCGCCCAAGTAGAAGCGGAACGCCTGCCTGAGGGCGAGTTGTATGCCATTGAGGCGCAATACAGTACAGAGAACTACCAGCTACTGCAAGCCAACAACAACGTGCGTCTGGCGCTACTGAATCTGACGCAAGGGATTGATATTCCCTACAGCGAGGATTTCGACATCATCATGCCATCGGAGGAAGAGTTGGATGGTCCGCTGCTGCCCGACCGCAACGAGGTATGGCAGACCGCGCTGAGTCACCGGCCGGAGATACGCGAAGCGGAGTACAATATTCAGGCGGCAGAGACAGCCCTCAAGACGAGCAAAGCAGCGTATTCGCCTACGTTGTCAGCCAATGCCGGTGTGTCAACGAGTTACTACCATTTGTTCGGCTCCGACAACGCTGCTTTTGGCAAACAACTATCCGACAACCTGACTGCCAACGTGGCACTAAACCTGTCGATACCTATCTTCAATCGCATGCAGACTCCCACACAGGTAAAGCAAAAACGGCTGAACATCGAGAGCGCAGAGGTGAAGTTAGAGCAGACACGAAAGAAACTGCAGAAGGAAATCGACCAGGCGTACTACAACGCTCAGGCCGCGCAGCAGGAGAAGATCTCTGCCCGCCAAAGTGCTCGTTCGCAGAGCGAAGCCGAACGTTACGCCGCCGAGAAATACACCGCCGGTCGCGCTACTGCATACGAATACAGTCAGGCTAAGCAGAAACAGATGGAAGCGGAGTCGCAATACCTGCGGGCTCGCTATAACTACCTATTCAAAGTACGAATTCTGGAATACTATATGGGCCTATGATCACGCTGAGCAATATTCATAAATCCTATAACATCGGTCGCCCGAACGAACTGCACGTACTGAAAGGTATTGACCTGCATATCGCCGAAGGCGAGCTGGTGAGTATCATGGGCGCATCCGGAAGCGGCAAGAGTACGCTGCTGAACATCTTAGGTATCCTTGACAACTACGACCAAGGCGAGTACCGATTGGCGGGACGACTCATTCGCGACCTGAGCGAGACACAATCCGCGCGGCTACGCAACGAGCTTATCGGGTTTGTGTTTCAGTCGTTCAACCTACTCAACTACAAGACGGCGGTAGAGAATGTAGCTTTACCCCTTTATTACAAAGGTGTCGGGCGTAAGGAGCGCACCCGTCTGGCGATGGAACAATTGGATAAAATGGGGCTCGCCGCATGGGCTGACCATCTGCCCAACGAGATGTCCGGCGGACAGAAACAGCGTGTGGCACTCGCCCGAGCCATCGTCTCGCAGCCTAAGATACTACTGGCAGACGAACCAACCGGAGCCTTGGATTCCAAGACGACGCTGGAAGTAATGGACATCTTCCGCCAACTCAATGCCGAAGGCATCACTACCATCATCGTCACCCACGAACAAAGCGTAGCTGACGCTACACAACGAATCATTCGCATTAAAGATGGAAGCATTATGTAAATATATTTACATAAATTTAAGATTTAAGATTTAAAATTTAAAATTTAAGACCCCCCGGGCCCCTAAAGGGGATTTAAGATTTAAGATTTAAGATTACGAATATATTAGCTGAAATATGGTCGTCGCTTAGTCAGAATCGGTTTCGAACCGCCATGACGGGCTTTGCAGTAGCTTGGGGTATCTTCATCCTGGTTGTACTGCTCGGCGCGAGCAATGGTCTGAAGAATGGTATTCAGGAGAGCTACGGCAGCAAGGTGACAAATATGGTCACCATCAATGCCGGCTGGACTTCGATGCCTTACAAAGGATTCAAGGAGGACCGCGAACTTTTCTTTACCGAGGAGGAAGCGGAAATAATCGCCGCATTACCCGAGGTGGAACTGTTTGCCGCCGAAGCCAGCAAATGGGGGACCAACATCAACTACGGTACGAACTATGCCTCTGTCAACCTAAAAGGTGTACAGGGCGACTACCAAGGGATATTCCGGAATACCATTTACAAAGGCCGTTTCATCAACCGTCTGGACGACCGCCAGCGCGCAAAAGTGTGCGTCATTGACCGACGAACGGAAGAGGAACTGATGACCGAAGACCTGGTCGGCAAATATCTGCAGGTAGGCGAGATTACCTTTCTCATCGTGGGTATCTGTGAAAATGGCGAGCGTTGGGAAGGTGCGACCATCTATATCCCCTTTACGACATACATGATGCTGTTCGAACCCGATCGGCATTTCGACCATATGGCCGTCATGCTCAACGACAAGGCGGACACCAAACGCCGGACGGAAAACAAGCTGATGCGTTGGGATGCCTCTTCGCCCTTTGAGGACAAGGTACGAGAGACATTGGCACCCATCATGCAGTTTGACCCCAACGACCAACGCGCGCTGTGGATATGGAACCAAGCGGACGACTACGAGAATCAGCAGGGCATCATGAATGCCATCCGGATTTTTGTACTCATCATCGGTCTGTGCACGCTGGTATCGGGCGCTGTGGGCGTCAGCAACATCATGCTTGTCAGCGTGAAAGAACGCACCAAGGAGTTCGGTATTCGCAAAGCCATCGGCGCACCACCCAAGACCATCCTCATGACCGTAGTGGGTGAGAGTACCCTGATAACAGCCCTATTCGGCTATATCGGGATGTTCGTCGGGATAGGCATCATGGAGTTGGTCAACAAGATGATTCCCACCGGCGGAGACGTACCGTTTAGCAATCCGACGGTAGATATACCCGTTGTCATTACCGCTACGATGATACTGGTCATCGTAGGCGTGATAGCCGGCCTGATACCCGCCATCAGGGCGGTAAAAATCAAGCCCATCGAGGCGATGAATGCGGGGAAGTAGTTCTTATCTCGGCAAAGCCTCGAACGATCGGCTAAAGCCGTACGATAGTTGATAGTTGATAGTTGAAAATTAAGAGAAACGAATGGATTTCTTGCAGGAAATATGGTCCACGATTAGTCGGAATAAGTCACGCAGTTTGCTGACGGCTTTCGGCGTGTTCTGGGGTATCCTGATGCTGATGGTACTGATGGGTTTGGGCAACGCCCTTACTAATGGTATCTATAGCCAGGTAGAGGGCTTTGCAATGAACTCTTGTTTCGTTGCCGCAGGCACGACATCCAAGCCATACAAAGGTTTTCAACGCGGACGCACATGGAACATACAGACCGGTGACCTGGAGTTCCTTCGCCGCGAGGTAGCGGGTGTGGAAACCATTGTACCCATTGTACAGATGGGTTCCGTGAACGTATCGCATGGCGACAAACATGATAGCTATACCATCATGGGCACCTCGCCCGACTACACACGCGCAATGCGCACGGATTTACTTTATGGACGGTTTATCAACGAGATTGATATTCAGCAAAAACGCAAGGTCGCCGTCATCGGCAATAAGATTTATCACACCCTCTTCCCCTACGGCGGAAACCCCGTGGGCGAACGTATCCTATGCGGAACAATTGAGTTCACCATCGTGGGCGTGCGGGCGAAAAAGACCGGACAAATCCAGATTGGCGGCGATGCCGATGCCATGGTTTTTGCACCGCTCACTACGATACAACAGATCATCAACATGGGCGACAAGATACACTATATGTTGGCTTTGGCCAAAGAAGACGTTGCAGTCTCGACCATCGAAAGCGAGATAAAAACGAGACTCAAGGAGCGTCACCAGATTGCACCCGAAGATGACAAAGCCATCTGGGGATTCAATGCCGAAGAAGAGATGAAAGCCATGGGGTATCTGAAGATAGGTCTATCGGCACTCATCTGGCTCATCGGTCTCGGAACGCTCATATCCGGAGCAGTAGGTGTGAGCAACATCATGCTCGTAACCGTGCGCGAGCGCACAAAAGAAATAGGTGTCCGCCGCGCCATTGGTGCGTCGCCCTGGCTCATCGCGCGGCAAATCATGGCTGAGAGTACCGTGCTGACGGCCCTGGCGGGTGTTGTGGGGATAATGGTAGGCGTAGGTATCCTGGCGGTAGTAGATCAGGTAATGAGCATGGGCGACGGGTTCCTGAAGGACCCACAAGTCAGTTTCGGTGCAGCCTTTGCGTGCCTCATCATCATCGTGGTGGTAGGTATTCTGGCCGGACTGCTACCGGCACTACGCGCGCTGAAAATCAAGCCCATTGAGGCGCTAAGTGAAGAATAATTGACAGTTGACAATTGATATATATTAGATATGAAACGAGTAGTAAAATGGATTTTTGTCTGCCTATTGGTAGTAGGCGTCGTGGCAACCTTCGCGTTCCTGTGGATGCGTCAGCGTCCGAAACCCCAGCAATACGAAGTCCTACGCGTAGAGCGACGCGACATGAGTAGTCATACCATCGTGACCGGCAAGGTCGAGCCACGCGATGAAGTCGCCATCAAGGCACAGTTAGGCGGTATCATCGCCGAGTTGTACAAAGAGCCCGGCGAAAAAGTACGCGTCGGTGAACCTATCGCACGCATCAAGGTGGTGCCCGATTTGGCGCAGCGAAGCAATGCCGCCTCACGCGTACGACTGGCGGAGCATAACCTCAATAACGTTCATGAGGTATTCCAACGCGACTCCGCACTCTATGCCCAGAAAGTTATCGCCCGCGAGACCTACGAGAGTTCACGGCTCAAATACATCAACGCGCTGGAAGAGTATCAGGCGGCGCAAGACAACCTATCCATCGTGCAGGAAGGCGTATCCGCGTCCTCCGGCGAGAAGGGTAATACCATTGTCCGCGCTACGATTGCCGGCATGGTATTAGACGTGCCCGTCAAGGTCGGCAATACCGTCATCAATGCCAATAACTACAACGACGGTACAACCGTAGCCACGGTAGCCGATATGAGCGATATGCTCTTTGTAGGCAAGATTGACGAGACCGATGTAGGCAAACTGCACGAGGGTATGAAGATGGATCTCATCGTAGGCGCGCTCAACGACAAACGCTTTAACGCTACACTGGAATACATATCTCCCAAAGGCACCGAGACCAACGGAGCCATGATGTTCCAAATCAAGGGCGCAGCGCGTATTCCCGATTCGGTGGAGATACGTTCGGGCTATAGTGCTAACGCCGAAATCATTCTCGATAGCCGCACGCAAGTGCTGACCATCGATGAGGCAGCAGTACATATCACGCCCGATAGCACCTATGTGCTACTCGCCACCGACAGCACGGCACAGAATGTCATCCCCACCCTCGTTACCACCGGTATGTCCGACGGCATCTATATTGAGATCACCTCCGGGCTGAAAGAAGGAGACCTCGTGCGGGGAAACGCCAAGGGAGTTGATAGTTGATAATTCTTATCTCGGCAAAGCCTCGAACGATCGGCTAAAGCCGTACGATAGTTGATAATTGATAATTGATAATTGATATTTTATGAAAAACACATTTTTACGCCCGATAGGGCTGGTGCTGATGCTGATAATGGTCATCAGCACGTACGGACAAGGTATTGACATGCAAGCGCACATGGAGTCGGACGAGGCAAAAGAGGCCTACAGCGACTACCTGCAAAAACAAGCATCGTACTACACCGGCAACTGCATCTACGACAGTCTACTGCTCATCGAAGACGCCACACTCTTCGGTCGCCTCAATGCGCTGATGGGTGCGACTTGCCGCATTGCGCAGCAGGGGTTCAGTTATAACTCACTACGCAACGCGTACGTCAACGTCGATCGCGACCTGAACACGCAAGGACGCATCATCGGCTACTACGACGGCTGTTCGCTAAGCGGCGTATGGGATGGCGGGAGAACATGGAACCGCGAACACACTTGGCCGCAATCAAAAGGCGCAGACCAAAGTATCGCCATGGGGCACGACATGCAATCGGTGCGTCCTACTTCCAAAGCCGTGAACTCCGAACGCGGCAATACAGCCTATGGCGAGAGCGGCAGTTACTATGACCCCAACGATGTAGCCATCAACAACAGTTACTATCGCGCCTCGAACAACGGTTCGTACCGCGGTGATGCAGCTCGCGTCATCCTGTACGACTACCTGGTGTATGGTGCCTATGGCGGGCACCAGAACAGTCTCTACAACGGCAATGCCCAGCTGCTGAACAAGTTAGGCACTTCCGGCGTGTTTGAGTCGCTTATGGTGCTCCTCAAATGGCACATGCAAGACCCCCCCAGCCTCACCGAAATGGTGCGCAACGACGGAGCGCAGAACTATCAGGGCAACAGAAACCCCTTCATTGACTATCCTGAGGTAGCTATGCTCCTGTTCAAAAACCAGCAATCGGTAACGACATACACCGTGCAGTACAATGCTCCGGCGATGATCCACCCGCGCTATATGCAGACCACACCGGCCGGTTTTGTATGCTATGTGACAGACGCAAATGGCAGTCATCCTGCCAATTTGTCAGTTTCCGGTGCAGGCTATTTGTACGATGCCACTCTGGGCCGACTGACCATCACAAATGTCAGCGGAGCCGTTACTATAACGGTTTCAGACGTTGCACAAGACATCGAAACGACCACTACTTCCACCCAAAATTGCAAATATATGAAGAATGGTCAACTCATAATTATGCACAATGGCACGGAATTTGACGTATTAGGTCGGCCGGTCAAATAAAAAATTGACTCAATGGCCAAGAAAATTGTAAATCGTCAAATCGTAAATTAAAAAAATATGGCAAACATCAAACCTTTAGCAGACCGCGTGCTGGTTAAACCGGTGGCGGCTGAGACAACGACCAAATCGGGTATCATCATTCCTGATAACGCAAAAGAGAAACCCCTACGCGGCGAAGTACTCGCAGTAGGTCAGGGTACCAAAGACGAACAAATGGTGCTGAAAGCCGGTGACCAGGTTCTATACGGCAAATATGCAGGTACGGAACTGGAACTGGACGGTGAGCAATTCCTCATCATGCGCCAAAGCGACGTGCTCGCAGTAATTCAATGAATAATGAATAATGAATAATGAACAATGATTAAAAAATATTCATTAATCATTAATCATTTTTAATTTTTAATTTTTAATTAAAAAATTGTTATGGCAAAAGAATTGATGTACAATATTGAGGCACGTGAAGCCTTGAAACGCGGTGTAGACCAACTGGCAGACGCCGTGAAAGTAACCCTTGGCCCCAAAGGCCGTAATGTTATTATCGACCGCAAATACGGTGCTCCGCATATCACCAAAGACGGTGTGACTGTTGCAAAGGAAATTGAGCTGCCCGATGCACGCGAAAACCTGGGTGCACAGCTCGTCAAGGAGGTTGCATCGAAGACCGGTGACCAAGCCGGTGACGGCACCACAACGGCTACGGTATTGGCACAAGCCATCGTAGGCGTGGGTCTGAAGAATGTGACCGCCGGTGCCAATCCTATGGATTTAAAACGCGGTATTGACAAAGCCGTCAAGGCTGTTGTAGCGCATATCAAGGAGCAAAGCGAAGAGGTAGGTAACAACTTTGACAAGATTGAGCAAGTTGCCACCGTTTCGGCAAATAACGATGCCGAAATCGGCAAACTCATTGCCGACGCTATGCGTAAGGTTTCCAAAGATGGTGTTATCACTATCGGCGAAGCCAAAGGTATGGATACAACCATCGACGTTGTACAAGGTATGCAGTTCGACCGCGGATATATCAGCCCCTATTTCGTAACGAACACCGAGACGATGGAAGCCGAAATGGATAAGCCGTACATTCTCATCCACGACAAGAAAATCAGCAATCTCAAGGAGCTCTTACCGGTTCTGGAACCCGCAGTACAAAGTGGTCGTCCGCTGCTCATCATCGCTGAGGATGTAGACAGCGAAGCGCTGACGACACTGGTAGTAAACCGTCTGCGTGCACAGCTCAAGATCTGCGCCGTGAAGGCACCGGGCTTTGGCGACCGCCGCAAAGAGATGCTTGAGGACATTGCCATCCTCACGGGTGGTACTGTCATCAGCGAGGAAAAGGGTATCCGCCTTGAGAACGCTACCATCGACATGCTCGGTACCGCTGAGACTGTCACCGTGGCTAAAGACAACACCACCATCGTCAATGGTGCCGGCGACAAGGAAGCCATCAACGCTCGCATCAACCAAATCAAGGCGCAGATTGCTGCCACCAAGTCTTCTTATGACAAGGAGAAACTGCAGGAACGCCTTGCTAAACTCGCCGGCGGTGTAGCTCAATTGAACGTAGGTGCCGCTTCGGAGGTGGAGATGAAGGAGAAGAAAGACCGCGTGGACGACGCCCTGAGTGCCACACGCGCAGCTATTGAAGAAGGTATCGTGCCCGGTGGCGGTGTAGCTTACATCCGCGCCCAAGAGGCTTTGGCTGGCCTGAAGGGTGAAAACGAGGACGAACAAACCGGTATCGAGATCGTACGTCGAGCCATTGAAGAACCGCTGCGCCAGATTGTACTGAACGCAGGCAAGGAAGGTGCTGTCGTGGTTGACAAGGTTCGCCAAAGCGAAGGTGACTGCGGCTACAATGCCCGCACCGATGTCTATGAAGACCTGAAGAAAGCCGGTGTCGTTGACCCTGCTAAGGTAGCACGCGTCGCCTTGGAGAACGCTGCCAGCATTGCCGGCATGTTCCTTACCACCGAGTGCGTCATTACCGACATCAAGGAGGAACACCCCGTGGCTCCGCAGATGCCTGCAGGCGGCATGATGTAAAAAATGTATAAAATTGCATAAAAAAGACGAAATACGTGAAAAAAATTTGCGTATTTCGTTTTTTTTTCGTATCTTTGCAGCCTAAAAGTAAAAAAATGTAACTATTATGAAACGAATTGTTGTTTTATTCACCCTATTGCTATCTATTTGGAGTCTTTCCTATGCGCAGCTGCCTTCGGTTCAACTCAAGGATATCAACGGTAAGACCGTGGATGTAGGCAGCCTCAGCAACAATGGCAGGCCTATCGTCATCTCGTTTTTTGCAACCTACTGCAAACCCTGCATCCGCGAGCTGAAGGCTATCCACGAGGAATATGCCGACTGGCAGGAAGAAACGGGTGTGCGCATCATCCTCGTCAGCATTGACCAGGGACAGGATGCCCAGAAAGTTCGCCCCATGGTGAACGGTTTCGGCTGGGAATACGAGGTGCTGCTCGACCCCGATTGGACACTAAAACATGCCATGAGCGTGCAAGAAGTACCACATGTATTCGTCCTGGACGGCAAGGGAACAATTGTTCACAACAATGAGGGCTATACCGATGGACAGGAAGATGAGCTCTACGAACTATTGAAGAAGTTGTAATATGTATTCCAATGAGATTACGACGGCTGACATATTGCATTGCAGTAATGCTGATGGCACTTCCGCTCTGGGCTGAAGAGCAAGCCGTGAAGGCGGAAAAGACCGAACAAACGGAGAAGACCGAGCATGCCAAAAAAGAGAATCGGATTGTTGTTACCGGTGCCCTACATCACACCGGTCTGTACGCGCTGGAGGATGCCGACATTGGTGCGGAGAAACCGGACTTTCCGTACCTGAGTAACTCGTACCTTGATATCGCGATCCGTTCGCGCTACGTGTCTGCCGGTATTCGGGGCGAGTTGACATTAAAACCTCTGCCCGGATACGATCCGGACTTTGCCGGCGCCGGCGTAAGCAACCTATGGATACAGACCCAATGGAACTGGGGAAAGGTTACCTTGGGTGACGTCTATGGGCAGTTTGGTTCCGGATTGATTCTTCGCCTCTATGAAGACCGCAACTTAGGTGTGGATAACTCGCTACGCGGCGGTAAGATTGAGTTAACGCCCTACAAGGGCTTACGTATGGAGGTTCTGGGCGGCAAGCAGAGACGCTACTGGCAGATGTACAACGATAAGGCATGGGGGTTCAACTATCGGCATGATGCCCTCTTGGGAGCCAACATCGAGTTGGAGATTGAAGAGTGGTCCCCCCGCATGCAGGAGGCGGACGCAAGCCTGACTATCGGTGGTAGTTGGGTATCCAAATATCAAGCCCAAGATACCATTCTCCGCTATGTGACCGACCCCGTGAGCCCATCCACCACCTATACAGCCATGCTTCGACTCCCGCGTTGGGTCGGTGCATGGGATGCGCGAGCTGCCTTCCAGATGAAAGGCTGGAGTGCCTTGGTTGAGTACGCATACAAGGCAAACGACCCCTGTTTGGACAATGAATTCTCCTACGACAAAGGCGATGCCCTACTCCTCTCGCTCAGTTACTCCAAGAGCGGTATGGCCATTCTGCTGCAGGCTAAACGCAGCGAGAACATGGCCTTTCGCAGCGACCGACTGACACGTGGCAATACGGGAATGATTAATTATCTGCCAGCCTTCACGACAACCCACACGTATACGCTTGCTGCGCTCAATAGCTATGCCACACAGATGGATGGCGAATGGGCATTCCAGGGCGAGATACGCTATACCTGGAAGCGAAAAACCAAGATGGGCGGCAAGTACGGTACTACCCTCAAACTCAGCGCTGCCCACGTGCGCGGGCTGGGCGAGAAGTGGATCTCAATGTCCAAAGAGCCCTACTATACCGACATCAACCTGGAACTCAACAAGAAACTCACCAAACAATGGTCACTCAATGCCATGCTGATGTACCAGACCTACAATCAAAAGATCATCGAAGGTCACGGCGAGGTGATTCGCGCAGGCATTGCGGTTGCCGATGTAAAGTGGGCTATTAACAGCAACGTACAGATGCGAGCCGAGCTGCAATATATGTTCTCGAAACAGGATGAGGGTCAATGGTTGCATGCACTCTATGAGTTGAGCTTATTCAAACAACTGATGATCACGTTATCTGACACCTATAATATAGGCGGTACAGAGGAGGCTTCGCACAACAATTTCTATCACGTCAGTCTGACCTACAAGCACGGTGCACACCGTCTGATGGCGGGTTTCAGCCGCTCTATGGCAGGTTATAACTGCACCGGAGGTGTCTGCCGCTTCACGCCGGCGCAAAAAGGTGTTAATCTAAGTTACAGTTACACATGGTAAAAAAACATACACATATTCTCTTGGCACTCATCACCGTACTGTGCGTGGCATTGACAGGCTGCGAAGTAATCGGGCAGGATAGTCAGCTGATTTATCTGGATACCATTACCGCGCAAGATATACCTGCTGAGAACACCAAGCGTCATCTACTGATCGACTACACAGGCGTGAACTGTGTCAACTGCCCGCGCGCTGCGGAGACGGCACATGAGTTGCAGAGTATCTACCCCAACCTCATCGTCGTAGCCATGCACCCCGCCTCCAATCCCTTCACCAAGGCTGCTGCCAAATACGACTATACATGCGCAGAGGCGGATACCTACTATAAGTTCATGGGCGGACTGCCCACCACGCCTTTCCCGACCGGCAATCTTGACTTCACCGCCACTGACAACAACTACCTAACCGACAACAGCACATGGGCGACTGCCGTTCATGCCGTGCAGAAAGATACAGCCTTGGTTCGAATGAGCGTTACAACACAATGGCAGGACCAAAAACTGCAAGTTCAGTACACCCTCAGACTAATGGAGAAACAGGAACGTGCAGTAGATATACTACTCTGGATTATTGAGAATAACATCATTGGCGCACAGAACATGCCGGATGGGACTCTCAATATGAATTATACGCACCAGCACATGCTGCGCGCCTCGCTCAACGGCGAGTGGGGAGATGCAGTGACGCTTCATCCGGATGAGGATATTCCCCACAAGGCATTATACTCCCTCTCCGACAAATGGGTGCTTGAGAATTGTCGCCTCGTGGTCGTGGTTCTTGACCACAACAACCACCAACTGCTGAACGCACATGAAGTAGCATTACCTAATACTAATAAATAAAACATACAAAAATGAAGAAAATCTTTACTATCTTACTCGCGGCTACATTTGCCCTATGCGCACAAGCCGGTTTGATCATCACGGTTGATGGTCATGGTGAAATATCGGGTGACTCACTCGTTATCGAAGTGAACGAAGCCACCCTCAATCCTCTGACCGAGGAGATGCAGATGAACATCACCGGTACTATTCTTGTTTCCGATGCAGTCAATAATGCCTTGGCGGTCAGCATTTTTCGCTCCGAAGCAGGCATCGTGGACGAGTTCTGCTGCGGTACGGATTGCCGTGCCGGTAACGGCGAGACAGCACAACGCGGTTCGTACGACGTATCCCAATGGGCCGGACCGCAGACTTGGTTCGTACACCTGACCCCCGCCAACGGCAAAACGACCCATGTTACGAACACCTACATATTCTCCGATGGCAACAATGAGAAGAAACTCATCGTGCACTTCGTGTATGAAGGCACCGGGCTCGATGAAGTAGCGGCTGACAACCAAGCGCAGCAAGGCGTCTATACCATTTTCGGTCAGCAGCTCCGCACGGACAACAACACCGACAACCTCCCCGCAGGTCTCTACATCGTCGGCGGTAAGAAAATGATCATTCATTAACTCATTTAATACTATCCAACAATGAAAAAATCATTCATCTACCTGTTCTCCATCCTGATGATGGCAACAGTAGTGGGGTGTAACCCCAAGAACACTCCCTCGGAACCCAAGGATCAACCCACCGACACCACGAGTCAACCGACGCTTCCTGTCGTAGAGGCGACCTTCCCGATGAAACATATCATCGAGGAGTTCACCGGTCAGGACTGCGGTTACTGCCCGAGCGGCATGGAGTACACGCATGACTTCATGGGTGCAGACCCCAACTGGATTCTGGTGATGCATCACTCCGGTTACAAGGATGACCACTTCACTATTGCCGGCAGTTCGAAAGTATGCTCGAAGCTCAATGTTAAAGGTGCACCCACAATATCCGTAGATCGAAGCAAGGATATCTACAACAACTCCCTTACTTTCCACCCTGGGTATCTGGAGAATGTAAAAAAGAGCAAGATTGCCACAGAGACCTACGTATCCACCGTCATCGCAAACACTTACGATGCTGCCTCACGTCAGTTGACTGTGACCGTTACCGGTCAGGTAGGTAAAGCTGATGCTCCCAAGCTCTTCCTCACAGTCATCGTCAAGGAATCCGGAATGGTTGACTACCAAGCTGACTACGACCACACCTACGAGGGTTGGCAAGAGTTCCGCCATATAGCCGCTGCACGCGCATTCCTCACCGCTGCGCTGGGTGACAGTATCCGCCTTACGCAGGATAAGGAAGGTCGTCTGATCTATACGGCAGAATATACCACCACGCTCGCTGACAGCTGGAATGCAGAGAACTGTGCCGTTATAGCATTTGTAGCCGAAGGCAATATGCCTATTGTGCAAGTTGAAGAGAAACCCGTAGTTGAGGGTACGAAAGGTGGTAGCGACATCGAATTTGGCGGTATTACAGTGGTACCCGTAGGTCCCAACTACCCCGAACCCGACAATGGTAATGGCCCCTTCGATTACTATACCGAGGCCGACGATTTCAACATGACCACTTCGTATGCGCAGTACACCCCCTACACCAATTATGGCTTCAACTTCTGGCAGATGATGGCTTACAACGAAAGCACCACCGTCAACTGCGAGAACACCGTTTGCGTTCCCTTCGCTTACATCTATATCTTCACCGAGACAACCCAAACAGCCATTCCCGCAGGCGAATATCCCATCAATGGCACCATGCAACCCGGTACTGTTTGGGCCGGCTATCGTGATGATGAGCATTACGTAGTGGACGGTTCGATGTTCTACCTAACCAGCAAATCGTACTTCGACCAGGGCTACCTCGTGCCTGCTGCACGGTGGCTGATTGCAAGCGGTACGCTGACCGTTCGCGAAAACGGATGGACACTGACCGGTACTACCTACGGCAACAAAACCATCAGCATGAGCGGTAGCACCATTCAGAATGGTGGCAGAGCCCAACAAGCCCCCGCACGCATGATTGGGAATCGTCCGATGGGATTCGAGAGCGAGTTTAAGAGACTCTCTTTCGCAAAATAATCCAAATAATCAGCGGAGCGCCAAAGAGTGCGCTAACCGATGAGATAGGTAGCGGATAGGTACCGAGCGACGTCAACAGGTCGCATACCAACAAGATATTCGCACCGATAAGAACCGCCGCAGGCAATGTACTGCGGTGGTTACTTGTTTGTAGTACCCCGCGCGCGATATGCGGAACGGCTACACCGATAAAAGCGATAGGGCCGCAAAATGCCGAAACACTGCCTGCCAACAGCCCCGTTGCCAGTACAATCAAGAAACGGGTTCGCTCAACCTGTATGCCCAGCCCCCGCGCGTAATTCTCGCCTAAGAGCAGGCCATTCAGCGGCTTCACGAGGTACATACACAACACCCCCGCCAACACGCAGATTGCAGTCAGCAAGCCCAACTCTGACCATCCTACGCTGGTCAGCGAACCGAAGGTCCACACAATAAACAGTTTCAGGCTATCGGGATTGGCAAAGTTCTGAATCAGATTGATGAATGCACCGGCTATCGAACCAAACATCATGCCAATAATCAACAGGCTGACATTCGACTGCACCTTGCGCGCCGCAAGCAGAACCGTCATGAGTACCAACGTTGCGCCGATAATGGCCGCAAGAGCAATACCGAAACGACCGCCTAAGAAAGGTATTCCCAACATTGTGCCGCACATCGTCACCAATGCCACACCCAGACCTGCGCCACTCGATACGCCTAATATGTAAGGTCCAGCCAGCGGGTTTCGAAACAGCGTCTGCATCATCAGACCGCTTACCGATAGCGCCCCGCCGGCCACTATGGCGGTTAAAGCCTTGGGCAAACGGATATTCATCAGTATCCGTGCATCCACACTATCGGCATCCCAACCGCCGAACACGTACCGCCATGCCGCTATAAAACGACTACCGCTGCATACATCAACAACAAAGAGCACTACTAACAGTACTGCCAAACCTGATAATATCCACTTTTCTTTCTGCATTTGGTTGCAAAGGTACTGCTTTTTTCGGATATACACAAGAAAAATTCAGTTTTTTGTGTTATTTTTGGTTTATTTTTTGCATATATCCCAAAAAATATGTAACTTTGCAGGCTAAATGAGAGGAAATAATATTTACATCGGAATACTATTCAGTCTGGTCGTATTGATTGGACAACTTGCGTATGCGGCGAATCTGAAAACTGTGGACAAGAAATCCCTGCAGAAGATGGAACAGCAGTTAAAGAAATCGCCCGGCAACATGGAGTTGCGCAACGCCTACGTGACGGAGTTACTCGCCGCGGGCGACACCACGCGAGCCGAGGAGTGTATTGAGTACTGCTTGAAGCTGGGTGAGGACGCCAATCTCTATCTGCGCCGTGCCGAGATTGCTTGGCACCGCGGTAACATCACCAAAGCGGCCATCTATTGCGTCTCGGCGATTAATTTAGGTATCATGCCTGCTGACGAACCGATGATTAGCACCCTTGACAGCCTTTCATCCGGTGGCGTGACAGCCCGGCTGGACAAAGAACAGAAAGCCTCAAAAACAAGTAGCAACGCACTAATAGCCTTGGGGCAGTTATGCCTCGAAAAAGGCGATACCATTGGTGCTACGCGCTACTACCGTGAAGCCGTGCGCCGCGGTCAAACCGAACTGGAGGTGGTGCTTGACTCACTCCTAAAAGAAGACGTTGAGGTGGAAGACACGCTCATAGCGCGCATTCCTTACACGCGCATAAGCGGGAGAATAGAGGTCAGTTGCAAACTAAACGGACTGAGCATCAAGGCAGAGATTGACACCTCGGCGACGGAAAGTAGCATTTCAAGCGTTGAGACGAGTTTTATCCTCAAGAACGACTATGTCTCGTCCAATGAAATCGTGGATAACTCCATTCTGGTAGTCCGAGAGTTAGACCTGGGTCAGGGCATCATACTCCGCGGCATCCGCCTGCACCACAAGCGCAGCCAAGAAGGGCCCATCATCATCTCTCCGAAAGATATGAAGCCCATAGGAAACATCGTTATCAATGAGAAAGAGAAAGTCATTGAGGTGAGAAAGGCAAAAGAGAAATCATCCACTACTGAAATATGAAACAATTACACATTGCGTTACTGCTTCTGCTATCGGGTGTAGCAGTTTGGGCTGGGAATAACAATACCGGCTATAATATCCAGCGTGCACTGGAGGCAGCCCAACAGCGGGACTACGAAACGAGCCTGAGTTTTCTGCGACAAGAGTTACAAGAGAACCCCACCAACGGTTACGCACACGCGTATATTGCCGCGGTATGCGACATGCTGCCCGACTACAAGTCGGTGACGTTTCATTATGCCAAAACATCCCTACCCCTTCTGCCTAAGGACGAGGGATTCTTGAAGGCATCGATGGAAGGGATGCTGTCGGATATCTATTTCGAGGCCGGGGATACACTCTGCGCCCTCACGCACCAGAAACTGGCCGTTTCCTACCTACCCACCAGTACCCAGTTCACCGGCCGGTTGGCAACCATGTACGAAGATATGCACAACTGGCAGGCGCTCTACGAACTGGGCGACAACATCCTGCACAAGATCAAAGGCCTGGAGAAAGACCCCTTGGGATATATCGTCATCGCCTCAGCACTCAATGGTATGGGACGCTACGACGAGTTGCTCGATTATACCCAACGCGGCTTGCAACTGAGTGATTTAACACCTTGGCAGACCGGTACGCTGCACAAGCTGCATGCGCAAGCCCTGATAAGCAAGAAGGACTACCCCGCGGCGCTCAACGAGGCTATGCTGACTGCGGAGTCTGCCCCCGCCCGCGGTGCACAGCTACTCATTCTGTTGGCCGACAGCATGGATATGCAGCGGGTCGTTGACTCCATCGAATCCCTCATCCTTCGCCATGAGAACGAAGAGATCTGGCCGCTCGCGCTCAGCGATATCTATGACCACCACAACGACTACCGCCAATCCATCTACCAAATGATGCGTGCCGCACGCATCGAGGAATCCGACCGCATCTATTATACCATCGGCGAACATTGCATCGACTACATAGGCGATGCCGAGATGGCGGAGCAGTATTACCGCAGAGCTATCGCCCTCGACTCCACCTCCGTCATGTCCTGGGGCTACATCGCCATACTCTACCACGACTTAGGGCGCTACGAGGAAGCCCTCCGCGCGCTGGAAAAAGCGCTACTGCTCGATCCCACCCAAGACCAATTCTATGTAGCCTATTCCTATATGGGGCGTATCTATAGCGATATGCATAACTACGACCGCGCCTTAGAGGCATACTACCGCGCCTTGGTTTCGACGGGCGACCGCGATACGCATACCGCTATCGCAGCCATCTACCGCCTGCAGGGACGCGATGACGAGGCCCGAACCATCCTCGAGCAGGGACTCATGGAGATGCACAATGACACAACTATGGATATGCTCCTCGCTATCGGCGACACGGCACGCGTCATCACCCGAGCCGCTACGATGGTTACGCTGCCCCGCAGCGCCAACCAGCACTACAACGCCGCCTGCATCTACGCCCGAATCCATATGCCCGACGAGGCGATGCGGGAACTGCGCAGCGCCTTCGAATGCGGCTTCCGCAACTTCTACCATATTTCCTGGGACGATGACCTCGACAACATCCGCAATCGCGAAGACTTCCGCCTCCTCACCGAGGAATACAAAACCCGGATGCTACAGGAACAAGCTGAACTCAAACGCCTCATAGAAACCCTATAAAACACCATGAAAGTTATGAAACTCCGCACCATACTATGCTGTCTTATTTGCAGCATCACCTTGACCGGTTTGTATGCCAAAGACACCCAATCCTACTACTACCAGCGCGCCAATGAGGCGTACAACAACGACAACTACGATGAGACAATTCGTTTCAGCGAATTGGGCGTACAGGAGAATCCTAAGGATGCCTACTGCTGGGCGCTGCTTGCCGAGATGTATTCCAAGCGAGCCTATGCGCAGTATGCCAATGCTCTGCAAGCCGCTGATAAGGCTCTGAAATACCTCCCCAAGAAAGCCATCAACTGGCGCGCCTTCATCTACGGCATTCGCGGCAACGTATATTATAAGATTGGTGACTACGCTGCCTCACGGGAGGCATATAGCCAAGCCATGAAAATGAATCCCAAAAACGAGGAATTTACCATCTGCTATGCCGATGTATGCTACGAGTTAGGCGACTATGAGGAGGGCGTACGCATCTATAAGAAGATGATGGACGAGACCGGTTTCCCTGCCTACGGCTATGCTGAGCTGGCAAAGGGATACTATCATTTAGGTCGCCCGGACGAGGCAGAACAGGCTTGCCGCATGGCAATGGTACTGACCGGTGACGGCAACTATGATGCACATCATATCCTTGCCCGCATCGCTATCGACCGAGGGATGTTGGCAACCGCCTGCCGCGAAGAAGCACGCGCACTTGCACTGCAAGACCAGGCTTCATCACCGATAGCCGACACGCTCTTATACCTATGCCACCCCATGATGGACGCAGCGGTTCTCAATGAACTGCAGAAGACCCCCATGGATGCCAATCAGCATACCCATGCCTTCAGCTATTTCTACGTATCAGCTGACTATGTACGCCTGTTCTACCACCTGTTACGGGCAGAGCAATGCGGCATAGAACGTAAGGATCTTTCTGCCGCTTACGGTCTGGCTTACCGCGAGATGGGCGACTACGACAAAGCCATCGCTACCATCGCCGAGCGAATGGAAAAAGACTCGCTCACCGAGAGCAAACTGGCGGATATCTATGCCGACTATCACACCCTCTACCGCGAATGCGGAGAGGTAGATAAGGCACTGGAATATGCTTTTAAGGAACTGGCTGCCAACCCCGATAACGGAGACATCTACCGCATGATCGGACGCGAGTATATCATGGCGGGGCGGTTGGAAAAAGCGTTGCTCTATATGGATAGCGCCGTGATGGTAGCCGATGAGTATATGATGCCCACCTGCCTCTTCAATCGCGCCGAGGTGCACCAACGCATGGGGAACGAAGAAGCGCTCCGAACAGACTGTGAGGCTGCCCTGCGTTACCGCTCAGCCGCCAACCAAGAGCGCACCACCTTCCTCTACGCCGAGGCACTACTGGGTCAGCACCGGAATCTGGACCATTACGCAGACTCTGTACTGGCATTACATTCCTTTTCTGACGTCAGAGGTAGTTACTACGACCTCATCAGCTGTTATGCCCTGCTGCATGACAAAGACAAGGTGCTTGACCTTTTAGACCGCGACTTCCGTTCCGGCCAACGCAATGTGACCATGCAACAGCATTACTACCGTCTGGACTGGCTGCGTGAAGACGCGGACTTCCGTGCTCTGATAGCACACTGGGATTCGGTCCGTCTGGCGGAACTGAAGCGCATAGACGAAATCCTCGCAGGTGATGAAGGCGAAACCGGTGTGACGGAGTTACCCTTTACCCGAGAAGGCGGTGTATGCCAAGTCAAATGCGTTATTAACGGTCTGCCGCTCTATTTTGTATTCGACACCGGTGCTGCGGATGTAACCATCTCAAGCGTCGAAGCTAACTTCATGCTCAAGAGCGGCTACCTCAATGAAACGGACTTCATGGGCAAACAGAACTTCGTTACGGCCACGGGTGAGATCCATGAGGGAACCATTATCAACCTGCGCGAGGTGCGCGTGGGCGATGTGGTGCTCCGTGATGTCAAAGCCTCTGTGGTCAAGAGCCAAAGCGCACCCCTGCTGCTCGGTCAGACCGTATTCCGCCGCTTCGGCACACTGGAGGTCGATAACAAAGCCGGCATCATCCGTTTCCGCAAATAAGCATACTCCATTTAGGTACGTTGAGTTATCTCTGCTCCCTTGGCATCTTTATCGACTTCGGTTTTTTGATAATTAAATAGATAACACAATGGAAAATCTGACACAATTTCTGGACGCGTATGCGCCGCTGTTTATCGGCTCTTGGACCAAATGGATCAGCCTCGGAGCGGGTATCATGACCCTGCTCATGTTCGTGGCTATTCAGATTGCTAACAAGAAGCACAATACCTTTCGTGAGTTTCAGAATCTGATTTACGGGCTTATATTCATCGCTCCCTCTTTCTACTACGAGCCTCCGATGTTTTGGAAGTCCATGACCTATATCTTTATCGTGCACGCCCTACTCTATCCGCTTCTGCTGACACGTAAGGCGAAGGTCTTCACCTATCTCTATACACCTCTGGCAGTACTCTTCTCCGTTGGCTATCTGGCAGCCCTGCTCTATACCCGTCATTACGAAGGCGCGGAGTTCTACTGGCGTACGGGGCTGCTGGTACTATGGTTCGCATTCTGCTATTTCATGATCTGGCTGATCAACGGCCTCGTTCAGAACCACACCTGCCCCCACTGCGGCTATTGCGCCTGCAATCAACAGATCAAAACGCCCGAGGAGGAAGACGATAATGATGACTACCGCTACATGTACCTCAAATGCGAGGACTGCGGCAAGACCTATAAGGTCAAACTGGGCAAAAAGGTAAAGCCCGCCGAAACACGCACGTAATAGCCGGATGGATAAAATCGCAGGTTTCAATGGGAATCTGCGATTTTTTTGCGTATCTATGAGAAACGTACGTAATTCGTTCGAAATTGCACCGAAAAAGGAGCGGGTCGATTACGTGTCGAATACGTGTCGTTTACGTCTCGTTTACGTGTCGTTTACGTGTTTTTTACGAGAGATACTGCTAAAAGACAGCTGATTTTAGCAAAGAGTAAAGGTAAATTATTGCACCAATCGGAATAAATGGTCAACAATATCTGGCAGCTATCTTTTGCAAAAAAATATGAATTAGGCGAGCATTTTAAATTATCTTCGTTGAAATCTTGCGTATGTCAGAAAAAAGTTGTACCTTTGCAGGTGGAAACATGATGCGCAAAATTTTATAAGCATGAAGATACGTAACTATTTGTTCCTTTTACTAACAATCTTATTCGCCGTGTGCAATCGTAGTACGGCACAGGAGAGCATGAATGAGGATGAAGAGTTGAAACAACTCGTAGTGGATTATGGGAATGCGATGAATCGAATGACTCAGTCTACGCTTGCGTTTGGAGGCGACACCGAAACGGCTTGGGCAATAGATACCGTCAATGCGATTTGGACTGAATGCCAAAAAAAGCCATTTGATGTACTTCAGTATCTTGCCGATATAGCCGTTATGGAAAAATACTTTGCTTACGGCGTTGATTATCTCCCGTTGATGCTCTATACATCCAAGTACTTTAATGCTTATCAGCGAGGTGACTGCAACTATTGTAATCTTTTCGAAGATGACAGGCGGATGGTGGATACGTTTTACGTAGCAGTTCAAGCGAACGGAGAATGGATCGATTATTTTCTGCTACATACATTTTCACTTAACCTTGTCATTCTATATCATGTTTATAAAGACGACCTGAAAGGTATAGAGACTTCCGTAGAGATGTCGTCTTTCAATACCATAGGCGATATCAATTCTCTTTATCAATCGGACATTCCGAACAAAGAATATTACGCCTGGCGATTAGATGGCGTGGCATTTTTTAAGACCTATGCCCAATGGATAGGACGAACCACAGATGATCCGAATAATGCTAACCGGAAATTATTAGATTGGGCGTATTGGATGGATGACAACAGTAAGCCTATCCTGTCTGCGCTACATGGGAACGGGAAGATGCCGGATATAAGCGAAGAAGAACACATACGTATTCTCAAACAGACTTTACGGATGTACGTTGATATCATCGGAATGCTGGAGAACAATTTCAAACGAATATCTGAAGGTTAATGTAACCGAGCAAGCCACACGATGCCGAATGAATTGCCTCTCATATGCCGAACAGTTCTATTGTCGATGATAGCATCGCAGTAGAGATTATCGTTTTTTAGAGAAATCGTAGGTATCATAGGGAAATAATCGTTCGCGGATAAGAAATAATCGTTCGCAGATAAGAATACTGCTGTTTTTTTGGGGAAAAGATATCTGAAACCACTAGAGCGGAGAACGGAAAAATTGGAGAAATAGCCCCAAGAGTTAGACAGGCGGGGTGTGGGATACTCGCTCATAGAAATCGCGAGCACAGGACACTAGCAGACACAACGAAAGCAAGCAACCTCGCGGCTGCTTGCTATGCGGATAAGGTTGGTATAGGGTTACTCTATCTTTGATGTAATAACTCTATTGTATACAATTTCGATTGCTTGCACGATATTTTTCCACGAATAGTTCTGCGCTATTTCTCGCGCGGATTTCGCCATCTTATCACGCAAGTCTTTGTCTTCTAACAACCTTATCATATGACGCGCGAAAGAATCTATATCGCTATAGACAGATAGTAAGCCTGTTTCCCCATCTTTCACAACATATGGAATTCCTCCAACCATAGTACTAACTACCGGCAAACCTGCCGCCAAAGCTTCGACTAAGGCTATACCTTGGCTTTCTTCTTGGCTATGGAGCGCATAAATAGAAGCTGTTTGGTAGTTTCGCAATAACTCTTCTTGCGGAATATTGGTTAATATATCTATGCTATCTTGTAAGCGACATTTATCAATTTCTTCTCTCATCTTAGCGAGATACGTTTCTTCTGCAAGCGAGCCTGCAATAATCAATCTGACAGTAGGGATTTTGCTATGTACTTTCGCAAAGGCTTTTATTAGGAACAAATGCCCCTTTCTTTGCGATATAGAACCAACAGAAAGAATTATCGGTTCTTTTGTCGGCGTGGGTAATAGTGATAAATATTGTTGTTGAATACCCTGCGGAATAACATACATCCAAGGTAAATGGCTGATCTTCTCTCTAACGTGTAATTGCTCAATTTGTTTAGAGACGTATTCCGTATCTACAACAATGTGCTGTGCCTTATTCAATACATCAAACTCTGCACGTGATTGTACGATAAATTGATATAAATGTTTGAGGGAAGGATGTTTCCGTAGCGCGTTCTTCTTTTCTACATGCAGCAAACCATGAACAGTAAGCAAAATAGGAATACCGTAGGCCTTGATGGCGCTATACAAAGTTCCGCTAAAATTGCCAGTACCATGTATATGCACAATATCAGGATGTAAAGCAACTATATCACGAAACATCTCTTTGTCTCGTTCTATGGCGTCTTGATTGTATTTACCGAGATTCTTATAGCGATGAATAGTGAGTGACCCTTGTCGCTCGACTTTATCCTTTCCTGCAAGTCGCGGATAATCGAACACATCTACAACGTGGCTTCTAGCCAACTCTTTTGCTAATCCAAATACAGAGGATTCAACACCTCCTCTAATACATTCCGCAGAAAGCGGATATGGTCCTACTTGTACAATATTCATAAAAACGCGGATTCCTTTTTTGCTTATCCGTGATTTGAGGTCCTGAGAAAACCCTTAGTTCCAAATAAGCAATGCAGAAACCCACGCTGTGTATATATCGGCACAAATTCCAAAACGGAACAAGTGGTATACTATACACCCATGGGCATCTACCATTACTTGTTTTTGAGAACTAAATTTGAAGTTTCTCAGGTTCCAAATCATCAAAAACAAGCGTTAGTAAACGCCATAAAATATGTCTGCTCCCTCACCCTGTTATGTCACGCAGACACCCCAGCGTGAGTTTGCGGGTGCAAAATTACAAAAATATTTTGACATGAGCAAATAAAACACGAGATTTATGCGTAGAAAGAAGATTTTGTAACGAAAATAAAGAAAAATCGTCGAAGACACCTACTAAACAGCCCAAAAGAGAACGAAACTCTCGCTCATAGAAATCGCGAGCACAGGACACTAGTGGGGCACAACGAAAGCGTGAGCACAGAACACTAACGGGAAGAATGGGTGCTAGCCGGCGAGAACTGAGGCGAGGGCGTTGAGGGCGAGGAAACGGTAGCGCTTGGAGGTGTGTGGGAGGTCACCGGCCTTGGTGGTGACTTGAGCGGCAATGTCGGGACGGTCAAGGAGCGCCGGAGAGGGTTCTACAAGCAGAAGTCGACCGGCAGCACAAGCCTCGAAATAGACTCCTTGAGGTTTGAAGTACTTGTAGTGCGGGCTGTCGGGTTGAGGAAAGCCGCTTTCAAGGAGGATTATAAGCGGGAAGCCGGCTTCGCGGAGCGTGCGGGCAATCGTTTTCTCGCCATCTGAGACAGCGGCGGTGATATAGATAGTGCCATTGACTGCTTCAGCGAGGCACTTATCGCAGAGAGCGGCGATGTCAGCGGGTGTGAGGCTGCGGGAGCATTGGAGGACCGCCCGTTGCGGGTAGTCGGCGAGGAAGATATTGCCAAGCGTGGTGCAGGCGATTCCGCCGACGAGGGTCTGGCGATGAAGGCGGAAGAGGTCGGGGTTAGCGCGCTTGAGCGCGAGGCGGCGGGGGTTGTCTGCTATATAACGAATCATAGCATCTAACTGCCCGCTGTGGAAGAGGATACGATCGTGGTAGCCGTCGTCCCAGAAACCTCTCTTCTTTTCTGCCTCTTTGAATTCGGCAGCACAGGACACTCGCTGATGGTCGGTAATATCGGGGTGTGCTGTGTTCGCGATTTCTATGAGCGAATTCCAATAGTGACGGTTACACCCAAATTTGAAGCCGGTAACCACACTGGTCAAATGTACCGGTAACGGTTCTTGGACAAAGAGGAGCATGTGGAGATGATCTGGCATAACTTGTTTGCCAAGGACACGTATCTGCGGAAAATGCGAAGGGATACTCTCTACCTCTGTATTGACGGCTTGGCCGAGGTCAGAGAGATCGATATAGGCGTTCTCCGTATCGCCCGCTAACGACCCAAGCAGCAGCTGGCGGTCACGCACAACGAGCGTGAGCATATAGATGCCACGCCCCTTGTAATCCCAGTCTTTGCACCGGCGCAACATAGACGGAATCGTTTCTTTGTAAACCGCCGGTCTTTCCTTGTGTTCTGCGTTAGCGCTTTCCATAAGCAAATTAAAATCGGCTGCAAAGGTACGAAAAAATCAGCATATATGCAAGCAAAATATAGAAAAATAAAGAAATTATGCGCACAAGCTTGCGTATGTCGGGAAAAAATCGTATCTTTGCAGGCGGAAAAAATCGTACAAGAAGCATAAGACGTAGCCAAATGAAAAAGTATCTGACATATTTGCTTTGTATCGTTTCTACTATTGGGTGGGCCGAGAATAGCTTTGATGCTTTTTGCAGCAAATTTCCGTTAATGGAATTACCTATCGTATCGGATTCCAGAATATATGGAGATAACTTGTACTATTTTCAGTTGGACAAAGAGTCATCCATTACCGAAGAGGAGTTCGAGAAATTCGTAAAAACCTCGCGGTGGGGGCAATATCAGCAGCCCGGCGATTCGTTGCTGCATATTTATCATTACATTCCGGCCGGAAGAGCCTATTTCAAGTCCTTCATCCTTCTCTTTGTCAACTGCGGATATATGCCGCTACCTAAAACGTATAGGGATAGCGATATCGGGGCTTACGAGAATCTACTTCTGGTCTATACAGCGGACGGGAAACGGATAGATACTATCGTGTATTCCGGATTTTGCTGTGTTTCCAATAGCGACGGCCGATTTGCAGCAGATTGGCAGCCCGACATGCCTATGACAGAAACGCAAGCCACATGTTCCGGGGATGGCAAGATTGTAATAGAACGCTATCGGAACAATGAATTAGCCCCTTATCAGATAGACAACTATCGTATAGATAGTATATCAGGAAAAATTATTTCAGAAACAGGCAATGATGAATAAACGCATAATATTATTCTATTGGGTCGCTGTCCTGTTTGTTTGTGTTTCTTGCATGAAACACAATCCGCAGCAAGAATTATTCAGGCAGTATCTGGATAAATTTCCATGGATAACGGATACGGCGCATTATAACAACGAGGACGCGAACGAACTGACCTATGGATGTGGCGACCCAACGGTCGTGATTACCGAACAAGAATTTGAGGCATTCATCCGAAATGACCGGTGGAACCGATATAGTCTGCCCTCTGACACCTTGCGCTATTCGTGCGTTGGCAAACTGGTCATCGATACTATTTATGCCGTCATCGTATTTTGCGGCTGGACACCTCCCGAATACCTGGATACCGATTTCGGATATTCCCAATACATCTTGTCCACCTTTGATGCCGACGGGAATCGGATTGCATCGCTGGATTTGGAACGCCGAGGCGATTTGGATTCTGTAGGTCATTTGCCGTATGATATTGACTACGAAAGCATCTCTTATATCGGAGGAAATACGCACATTTATCCGGATGGCAAGATTCGGGCAACCCAACTCATGATACGCTTCAAAGACCTGTTTGAAAAAGATTGGGAGACGAAGGTGAAGCGCGAGAAGAAAGATTATTCTATAACCCTGTCGGGTGAGATTGATTTGCAAAACGAATGAAAGAAAGAATCGAGAACCGATCACCCAGAACCGAGAGACGGCAAGGGAATGCCGTCTCTACGGGGAGGGCGGGGAGAGGTTCCCAACCGATCACCGACCCCATCGGGGCCCCCGCAAATCTGCTGATTTGTGGGGAAGAGCGGAGGCATCGGTCGCCCGTCGATTTAGCGTAGCGGTATCGACCATAGCGACCCGATTGCCGAACGCGAGGGCGGGGTTCCCATAAAAAAACGCTCTCCGGGGCGATTTTTTTCATTTTTATTTGCGTATGTCAGAAAAAAGTTGTATCTTTGCGGGCTGAAATAGTTTTATATAAGAAAATAATAATTAAAACACATAATTTATGACACGAAAGTATCTTTCTTATCTATTTGCAGCCCTGCTGGCAGTGAGCCTGCCGGGATGTAAAGCAGACCTGAACGAACTGGACACCACAGCCGGTTTGAACGTCGGTTTGTCTATGCCGGTAGGTACGTTCACGCTGGCGATGAACGACCTATTGGGCAAAGATGCCCCGAACCTTGTTGTGGACGAAAACGGTATGTATCACATTCTGGATACAACCATTGTTGCCCCGAAGAAGTTCCACCCCATTAACCTTGCTGACTACATCATTCTGACGGAAGGCGGCAAGCAATTCAAGGTGCTGGACCAGATCTCCGACAAAATTAACCCCGCATGGCTCTCGGCAGGTGTCATTACTTCGCCAATTGACACCATTATTCCGCTGACTTTCGACATGAGTATGAAGTTGCAGGGATTCAACAAAGACATCAACAGCGAGCGTATTGACAGCATTCTGGTGGCGCTGGCTTCGTTTATGTCAACGGTGGATCACTCGTCGGACTTCACCATCAGTTGGGATAACATCTCTGCCATTACCCTTCGTCTGGGCAACCGCATCGTGCGTCATCAGGTTCCGAGCAACGATGTAGCGATTGAGCCACTCTCCTCGTACGACTTTGGGCAGCAGATACCAATCAACATCAGCGATTTCACCATCAACCTCATCGACCCTGCTGCTCCCATCGGGCTGGTGGACAGCGTGATGATCAGCATTCAGTTTGACCTGAAGCTCAGGCGTATGCAGCCCGTCAACATCACGGCGGACAGCTATTTCTTCTACGACCTGCGCATCAACATCTTGGACTACGAGGCAATGTGGGGCTTCTTCAAGGAAGACCGCGAGATGGTTGACCAGAACGTCATCGTGATGGATAGTCTCTGGAACCAATGGTCGGAGGTAAAGGACATGAAGATGCGTTTCGCCCGGCCGTCGCTGTGGTTCTTCATGACCCACCGTATCGGTGCGCCGCTGAAGACCCATATTGACTACATGTATTCCATCAATAACGAAGAGGGTATTCGTCATTATGCCCAATGGAATGGTAATCAGGAAACGGATATCCAAATCAATCCGGTACTTGATCCGCTGGTGCAGCGCGACCTGAATGACTCCGTAGAGATAGCATTGACCTTCTCGTACAAGGACAGCGAGGGTGACATTGAGAAGCTGTTCTACACCATTCCGGATAGTTTTGCGTACAAGTATCACATCATGGTAGACGAGAGTCGCAAAGACCGCTACCCGCAGCACCGCATGACGCGTAACATGGATTTCCACCTGGCGCAGATACTTGATTTGCCGTTCTACTTTGAGAGCGGTACCAATTTCACCTGCACGCAGGATATGGAAGGTCTGAAACTCAGTTCGCTGCAGTTGGATTCCATGCTCAAGCAGGCTAACATTGAAGCGAAGACTACGCGCAACGACCTCACCCTGTATCTCGCAGCCGAGAACTACGTTCCCTTTGCGATAGATATCACAATGGAGTGCCAGGATAAAGACGGTCAGCCGGTAGATGTATCGTTCTTTGAGGGCGATACGCTGCGTATCCTGCCACCCGCTGCAGCGGATATGATTGACGGCGTGGCTACCAAGCCCTCACTATCCAGCAGTACGCGCGTGCTGCACAAACAGGAATTCGATAAGATGGCCAAGGTGGAGAAAGTTCGGCTCGTAGCCAATATGGGTAAGAATGATTCGCCGGCTAAACTCACAAAAGACACCCATCTGACCATTAAGATTGGTGTGACAGCAGAAGTGGAAGGAACTATTAACTTAGAGAAACTCTTCAAGTAATGAGAACGCGTAAGTATATTTTAGCAGCAGCGCTCATAGCAGCGACCTGCCTTAGTGCCCAACAGGTAAACACGCTCTATTTCCTGGAGAGCGCTCCGATGCGACATATTATCAACCCCGCCTTCCAACCGGTTAGTCGCGTTTATTTCGGTATCACCCCGCTGAGTTATACCGGTATAAACATCACCAACAACGTTGCTATGTCGGATCTTATCTTCAAAAACAACGAGGGCAAGACCGTCACTGCATTCTATCCCGGCGAGGCTGACAGGCTCAAGAAGACCTTAGGCGATGCCGCATACATGAAGATCGACGCCCAGTTTGACCTCCTTAATATCGGTGTACGATACAAGGACTTCGGCTACTTCTATTTCAACATCAGCGAACGGCTCAACGGCACGGAAGCTGTTTCTACCGGTATTCAGGACATCTTTACGGGCGGTGGAACGTCAGCCGGTCAGGTCTTCGACCTCGCCACGACGCGTGTCAGCCTGACTTCACACCTGGAACTGATGGCCGGTTACTCGCACAAGATCAACGAGCAATGGACAGTCGGCGGTAAGCTGAAATTTATCTACGCCAGCGCGCATGTAGCCATCAAGCCCGAGAAATTCACGGTAGAGACGTCAATGGATAAACTCAAAGCCCAAGTGGACGGTAACATGTATCTATCCGCCGGCTTTATGCCCGAGGTAACCCCCGGCCAGACACTCCGCGACGTATTCAATAAGATAAGTGACAACATCAACAACGGCGATTGGACCAACTTCATCAAAGCCGGTGGTTATGGTGGTGCTATTGACCTGGGTGCTACCTACAAGCCTATTAAGCAACTGCAGATCTCGCTGGCCGTTACCGACTTAGGGTTCATCCATTGGATGGGAACCAAGAGCCATATTGGCGGCGAAAACGAGTATAAGGGTGCTACCATGAAGTTCGAGGATGTCAAGAACTTCAACGGTCAGCAGATTGTGGATTCCATCAGCGGCTTCTTCAACAACCTCTATGAGAACGTTATCCGCACCAGCGGCGAGAGTTCCAAAGGCTACAACACCATGCTCAACTGCAAACTCAATGCCGGCGTGGATGCCAACTTCTGGGACAATCGCGTAGGCGTAGGCGTGTACTCGCGTACCTCTTTCTACGAAGGTAGAGTCTTTGAGGAAGTCACCCTCGGTGCTGCATTCCGCCCCGTTAACTGGTTCAATATTGCAGCCAGCTATTCATTCATTGGCAGCAACTGGAACTGCATCGGTTTCGGTCTAAACCTCATGCCGTATGACGGTCTGAGCCTCACGCTCACCACGGACTATATTCCCTTTACCTATGCCAGCACCAAGAAGTTAGGCTTTGACAACATCAAACAGGATGTACCCGTGCCCTATAAGGTTAAGAGCGTCAATTTTGCCTTCGGTCTGAATATCGTCATCGGCAGTAACAATAATAAGAAGAAAGACTCTGATAAGGACGGTGTACCCGACTACCTGGATATGTGTCCGCTGACGCCCAAGGACGTAAACGTAGATAAGTTAGGTTGCCCGCTGGATACCGACGGTGACGGTGTACCCGACTACGATGACCGCTGTCCCACCACTCCCGATGAGGCTTACGGCATGATTGACGAGAAGGGTTGCCCCACCGATGAGGACAAAGACGGTGTACCCGACTACAAGGACGAATGCCCCAATACGCCTGCAGAAGCAGCCGGCTACGTAGATGAGAAAGGCTGCGCTCTGGATAGCGACGGTGACGGTGTACCCGACTACAAGGATCACTGCCCCGCTACACCTGCAGAAGCTCGCGGAAAGGTTGACGAGAACGGTTGCCCGCTGGATACCGACCAAGACGGTGTGCCCGATTATCTGGACGAGTGCCCCGACACCCCCAGAGCCGCATACGGTTTGGTGGACGAAAAGGGTTGCCCGCTGGATAGCGACGGTGATGGTGTGCCTGATTACCTGGACGAATGCCCCGACACACCTGCAGAGGCTAAGGGTTACGTTGATGCCAAGGGTTGTCTGTTGGATACCGACCAGGATGGAGTGCCCGACTATATGGATGAGTGCCCCACCGTGCCCGGCGTGAAGTACAACAAGGGTTGCCCCGAGGTGCAAAAGGAAGTGAAGACCCTGCTGCAGAAAGCCATGTCGGGTATCGAGTTCGAGACCGGCAAGGCTGTAATCAAGAAGCAGAGTTTTGCCATCCTGAACCAAATCGCTGTGACCTTCATCGCGAACCCGAGCTATAAGGTAGAGGTTCAGGGACACACAGACAACGTAGGTAAGCCCGAGATGAATAAAGAACTGAGTGAGAAACGCGCACAGGCTGTTCGTAAGTATCTGGTTGACGCCGGTGTTCCTGCTACCCAACTGACCGCTCATGGTTATGGCGACGAGAAACCGATTGCCGACAACAAGACCAAGGCCGGTCGCGCCAAGAACCGCCGCGTAGAGTTCAACATCAGCTTTGAGGAAATCAGCTACGAGACCGTTCTGGATCATGTGGACTCCACTCTGCTGCAGCAACACCTGGATTCCATCCAGCCCAAGCAACTGCCCGCAGACGCTGAGACTCAACCCGCAGACTCCGTGCTGAACCAACAGACACAAGAAGTAAGACTCTAAAAAGAGTCACAGAAACAAGTAAACAAATAAACTTATAAACTTATAAACTAATAAACAATCACAAATATGGGACGCGCATTTGAATATCGCAAAGCCACCAAACTGAAACGCTGGGGTCATATGGCCCGTACATTTACCAAATTAGGCAAAGAAATCACAATCGCCGCACGCGAAGGCGGTGCGGACCCCGATGGCAACCCGCGTCTGCGTATGCTCATCCAGCAATGCAAACGCGAGAACATGCCTAAGGACAACATCGATCGCGCCATTAAGAAAGCCACCGATAAATCGTCGGAGGGCTACAAGGAAATCAACTACGAAGGATACGGTCCTCACGGCGTGGCTATCTTCATAGAGACCGCCACCGACAATCACATGCGTACCGTGGCCAACATCCGCTCGTACTTCACCAAGCACGGCGGTACACTGGGTACACAGGGTTGCCTGCAGTTCCTCTTTGACCGCAAAGCCTGCTTCACCGTAACGATGAAGGACGGCATTGACCTGGAAGAGTTGGAATTGGAACTCATCGACTTCGGCGTAGAGGAATTAGGCGTGGACGAAGAGGAAAACACCATAGTCATCTACTGCGATTTTGACCAGTACAGCGGCATGCAGAAGTACCTGGAGGAACACGGATTTGAGATTCAGTCCTGCGAGTTTGTACGTATCCCCAACGACACCAAGACCCTGACCGACGAGGAACGCGAGTCTGTACAGAAACTCATCGACAAAATCGAGGAGGACGAGGATGTACAGAACGTGTTTACCAATCTGGCTGACTAAGTATTGATTATTGACAGGAGTCTTCAAGTAACAAGTTTCGATTATTCAGGTGAAGATAATTAATCAATATTTCAATCTAACAGCGCGTCAGGCTGAGCAGTTTGCTCAGCTTGACGTACTCTATCCCGAGTGGAACGAGAAAATCAACCTCATCTCGCGTCGCGACATCGAGAATCTGGAGGAGCACCATCTGCTGCATTCGCTCGCAATAGCCAAGTTGCTGAGTTTCGAAGCCGGCACCACGCTGCTGGATGTCGGTACAGGTGGCGGTTTCCCGGGTATCCCGTTAGCTATACTGTTTCCCGAGTGTCAGTTTCTGCTCATCGACTCTATTGGCAAGAAGATTCGGGTGGCAGAAGACATCGCGCAGCGTATCGGCCTGAAGAATGTCGAATGCCTGCAGGAGCGGGTTGAGGACGAGAAACGGCAGTTCGACTTTGTCATCTCGCGTGCCGTGATGCCCCTACCCGACCTGGTTAAGCTGGTGCGTAAGAACATACACCACCGCCACCGCAACGCTATGCCCAACGGCCTCATCGTGCTCAAAGGCGGCAATTTGGAGGGAGAGATTCACCCCTTCCGCAACATAGCAGAGGTCACCGAAATCAGCCGCTTCTTCCCCACCGAGTGGTTCCGCGAGAAGCGGATTATCTACGTTCCTTTGTAAACAAAAAAAGCGATAACATGAACTTATTAGAAATTATCACGAAACTATTCGGCAATAAATCGCAGAAAGATATGCGTGCGATTAAGCCCTATGTAGAAGAGATTAAACGTGTATATGAAGAGATAGACCGCCTCAGCAACGATGAGTTGCGTCAGCGTTCCGGCAGCTTAATGAAGCGTATCGAGGACGCTGTATCGGGCAAGAAGAACCGTATTCAGGAGCTCAAAGCCGGCATCGAGGATCTCGAAATTGAGAAGCGCGAGAAGGTCTATAACGAAGTGGATAAACTGGAGAAAGAAATCAAGGAAGACTACAAGACTATTCTACAAGATATTTTGCCCGAGGCATTTGCCATCGTTAAATCCACCGCACGCCGTTTTGCCGAGAGCGAGACGGTAGTAGTTGAGGCCACCCGGATGGATCGTGACCTGGCAGCCGACCCGCGTTTTGACTTTGTGGAGATTGACGGCGACAAAGCCATCTACCACAACCACTGGACAGCCGGCGGCAACGAGATAACATGGGATATGATCCACTACGATGTACAGCTCATCGGCGGTGTCGTGCTGCACCAAGGTAAGATTGCAGAGATGGCGACCGGTGAGGGAAAGACCTTAGTGGCTACCCTACCCGTGTTCCTCAACGCCCTGACGCACGAGGGTGTACACGTGGTTACGGTCAACGACTACCTGGCTAAGCGTGACTCGGAATGGATGGGGCCGCTGTATATGTTCCATGGCCTGACGGTAGATTGTATCGATAAGTACAAGCCCAATAGTGACGAACGTCGCCGCGCCTATGCCTGCGATATTACGTTCGGTACCAACAATGAGTTCGGCTTTGACTACCTGCGCGATAATATGGCTACCTCGCCGCTCGACTTGGTGCAGCGCGGGCATAACTTCGCCATCGTCGATGAGGTGGACTCGGTGCTGATTGACGACGCGCGTACGCCGCTGATCATTAGTGGTCCTATTCCCAAAGGCGAAGACCAGATGTACGATGAGTACAAGCACCGCGTGGAACTACTGGTTCGCACCCAGACGACGCTAACGACCAAACTGCTGGCAGAAGCCCGTCAGAAGATGGCATCGGAAGACCCGAAGGTAAAGGAAGAGGGCGAGTTGGCGCTATTCCGTTCGTTCAAAGGTATGCCCAAATCGAAGGCTCTGATCAAATTCCTGAGTGAGCCGGGCATCAAGGTGCGTCTGCAAAAGACCGAGGAATTCTACCTGCAGGAGAACGAGCGCAACATGCATATCGCTACCGACGAGCTCTACTTCGTCATTGACGAGAAGAACAAATCCATCGAGCTGACTGACAAAGGTATCGACACGCTGACGGGCAATACAGACGACCCCAACTTCTTCGTGCTGCCCGATGTAGGCGGCGAGATAGCTGAGTTGGAGAAAGAGACCCTCAACCCCGAACAGAAACAACAGAAGAAAGACGAGATCCTCGCCAACTATGCTGTCAAGTCTGAGCGCGTACACACCGTTCACCAACTGCTGAAAGCCTATACGCTGTTTGAGAAAGATGTGGACTACATCATCGATAACAACGAGGTAAAGATTGTGGACGAACAGACCGGTCGCGTGATGGAAGGTCGCCGCTGGAGCGACGGACTACACCAAGCCGTAGAGGCCAAGGAGAACGTGAAGGTAGAGGGCGCAACACAGACCTTTGCTACCATCACGCTGCAGAACTACTTCCGCATGTACAACAAGCTGAGCGGTATGACCGGTACTGCTGAGACCGAGGCAGGTGAGTTCTGGAACATCTACAAACTGGATGTAGTGGTCATCCCCACCAACAAACCTATCGCACGTGTCGATATGAACGACCGTATTTACCGCACCCAACGCGAGAAATACAATGCCGTCATCGAAGAGATACAGGCTCTTATCGCCGTAGGTCGCCCCGTATTGGTTGGTACGACCAGCGTGGATATAAGCGAACTGCTGAGCCGAATGCTGACTATGCGTCATATCCCGCACAACGTATTGAACGCCAAGCTGCACCAACGCGAGGCGGAAATTGTAGCCGAGGCTGGTCGCAAAGGCGTGGTGACCATCGCCACGAACATGGCAGGTCGTGGTACCGATATCAAACTGACCCCCGAGGTCAAGGAAGCCGGAGGTCTGGCTATCATCGGTACGGAGCGCCATGAGAGCCGTCGTGTGGACCGCCAGTTGCGTGGGCGAGCAGGGCGTCAGGGTGACCCGGGTTCGTCGGTATTCTTTGTCAGCCTGGAGGATCCCCTCATGCGTATGTTCGGTAGCGACCGCATCGCCGCCATCATGGATCGTATGGGATTCCAGGAGGGCGAGATGATCGAGCACAGCATGATTTCGTCGAACATCGAGAAGGCGCAGAAGAAGGTGGAGGAGAACAACTTCGGCATCCGCAAACGCCTCATCGAATACGACGATGTGATGAACCAGCAGCGTAATGTGATATACGCCAAGCGTCATCACGCCTTGATGGGTGAGCGTATCGGCGTGGATATCACGAATATGATATACGATACTGCCGAGAGCCTGGTAGCCGAAGCACGTGATGTGATGGACTACGAGGGTCTGAAGATGAGCACGCTGCAGACCTTTGCTATCGAACTGCCCTTCGACGAAGATACCTTCCGCAGCACACGCGAGGAGAAACTAAGCGAACAACTGGCCGAGGCAGCATTGGATTCGTTCAAACGCCGCATGGATACACTAATGCAGACTGCCGACCCCGTCATTCAGCGCGTCTATGAAGACCGCGGACAGATGTACGAGAACATCCTGATTCCCATCACCGATGGCAAACGCGTGTATAACATCGCCGTGAACCTGCGTCGGGCAGCCGAGAGCCACTCGAAGGAAGTGGTCAAGGAGTTTGAGAAACGCATGCTGCTCTACGTCATTGACGACGAGTGGAAAGAGCACCTCCGCCAGTTGGATGACCTCAAACAGTCGGTTCAGAACGCTTCGTACGAGCAGAAAGACCCGTTGTTGATCTACAAGTTAGAGTCGTTCAATATCTTCCGCCAGATGCTTGACTCCTTCAACCGCCGTGCCATTGCCATCCTGCTGCGCGGACAGATTCATCAGGCTGAACCGCAAAATGTACGTCAGGCAGCAGCGCCGCAGCGCCAAGACATGAGCCGTTACCGCGCGCAGAAAGATGCCGTGCAACAGGCAGCACAGCGCAGCGGCATGGCACAAGCAGCCGGTCGCGACACGCGCGAGCAGCAGCGTCCGGAGCCCATCCGCGTAGAGAAGAAACCTCGCCCCAACGATCCTTGTCCCTGCGGCAGCGGCAAGAAGTATAAGCAATGCCACGGGCTACTTAGTTGATAATTGATAGTTGATAATTGATAGTTGATAGTTGATAGTTGATAGTTGACAGTTGATAGTTGACAGTTGATAGTTGATAATTGATAGTTGATAGTTGATAGTTGATAATTGACAGTTGATAGTTGATAGTACTTTAAAATTGATATCTTATGGCTGATTATAATAATACAGGAGTACTGCAAAAGAAATCATACGATTTTGCATTGCGCATTATCAATGCCTATAAATATCTAATCAACCAGAATGAATATGTTCTCTCAAAACAACTATTACGTTCTGGGACATCGATTGGTGCCAATTGCAGAGAATCTAAAAACGCGCAGAGCACACTGGATTTTATCAGCAAACTAAACATCGCTCTAAAAGAAGCAGATGAAACAGCCTACTGGCTGGAACTACTTCACGACGGGAAATATATAAACGAAGATGTTTTTCTATCTGTTCATGCAGAATGCATAGAGTTAGTAAAACTACTCACTAAAATCATAAAGACAACAAAAGAAAAAAATATCAACTGCCAACAACCAACTAAAAACTAAAATAAATATTATTAAATAAAATGTCAACTATCAATTATCAATTAAATAAAATGTCAACTATCAATTATCAATTAAATAAAATGTCAACTATCAATTATCAATTATCAATTATATACATGGGTACGCCGGAGTTTGCCGTAGAGGGACTCCGCGCACTGGTGGAGAATGGCTACAAGGTAGTAGCCGTCGTGACGATGCCCGATAAACCCGCGGGCAGAGGCCACCAAGTGCAGTTCTCACCCGTCAAACAATATGCCCTGGCGCACAACCTGCCTGTTCTTCAGCCCGAGAAACTCAAAGACGAGGCCTTCCTGGCGGAACTACGTTCCTACAAAGCTGACCTGCAAATCGTGACTGCCTTCCGCATGCTGCCCGAGGTTGTCTGGGCGATGCCGAGACTGGGAACATTCAACGTGCACGGCTCGCTGCTACCCCAATACCGCGGTGCGGCACCCATCAACTGGGCTGTTATCAACGGCGACAAGGAGACAGGACTGACCACCTTCATGCTCAAGCACGAGATAGACACCGGCAATATGATTCTGCAGCAACGCCTCGCTATCGGCGATGATGAAGACGCCGGCAGCGTGCATGATCGCCTCATGGCTATGAGTGGTGAAATGGTGCTACGTACCGTTCGTCTCATTGAGGAATGTGACCGCGAGGGCAAACCGCTGCCCACGACGCCGCAGCCCGAGCTGCAGAACCTACGACCCGCACCCAAGATATTCAAGGATACTTGTCAGATTGATACCAACCGCACGGCAGAAGAGGTCCGTAACTTCGTGCGCGGACTCAGTCCGTACCCTGCTGCTTGGTGCAATATGACGATATCCGGTCGCATGTTGGAGAATGTAAAGGTCTTCCGCACCCACCTGGGCGAAGGACTCATCACGCTTCGCTGCGCCGACGGACCGCTATCTATTGACGAACTACAAATATCGGGCAAGAAACGAATGGATGCCCGCAGCCTACTGAATGGTTTACAGAATCATTGATAAATATTACCACGACAACCCTGAGTTGAAAGACCTGCTGATTTTGCATAGCGAGCAGGTACGCGATCGTGCCCTCAAGGTACTGGATTTGCATCCCGAATGGGAGGCGAGTGGCATTGCACGACGTCAGTTCATCGCTGAAGCTGCTATGTTGCACGATATAGGTATCATCTACTGCGACGCACCACGCATCCACTGCCTCGGACCGCATCGTTATATCGAGCATGGCTATCTGGGTGCAGAGCTGCTGCGCAGCGAAGGACTACCCGAGCATGCCTTAGTCGCAGAACGGCATACCGGAACGGGTATCATGCTTGAGCAGGTCATCCGCGAGGAGATACCTATTCCCGAACGGGACTATTGTCCGCAGAGCCTGGAGGAGAAAATCATTTGCTATGCCGATAAGTTCTACTCAAAGAGCCATCCGGACCGTGAGGTCTCGATAGCCAAGATACGCGAGAATATCTGGCGTTACGGCCATGACGCCGTGCTGCGGTGGGATGCCTTAGTGGAACTTATGGGCGAATCCGATGGATAGTAATTCCTTGAATTGCATTTTCGCTTTCTCGTCACCCGTAAGGATGACGGTGTTGTCGTACCGCGGGTGCAGCACGAGACGCGTGGTGAGGAAGCGGTTGATGATGAAGTCACAGGCTACCTCCAGGTCCAACTCCACGCGGCGGTAGTTGGTGTAGCAGTAGAACTTAGCCTGCAAATCCAACTCGCGGAACGGGTGCCACAACCACTCTACACGCACAGAACTACCGACTTCGTTCAATATATTCTTGCCCTCCGGAATACTGAACTCGGTAGGCTTGGTACGCGTCGTATTCATGGCATATACCAACTTGTACGCCAGCGGCGAGACGGAGATCGAAAGCCCCTTGACGGGCTGAAAATCCAGACCCAGCGCCAGATTCAGACGTATCGGGGAAAAAGGCCCTGTTTTCCAGTCGTTGCTCTTCTCGCGGTAGGTCGGGAAGAAATGAGTGAGGAACTCACCGGTGAAGTTGTAGTAGAAATACTTGTGTGCGCGGAAGTTGAGCTTGGTCATGAGTTTGAGTTGGTCTTCCGTCGTATTGATTTTGTGTAATGTATCTCCGCTAATGGTTGAGAATCCCTCTTTCCACTCACCGGTATTCTCCCAGGTGAGGCGTTGCCCGTAGTAGCCTATCTTGCCGCTCATCAGCCCGTACATAGCAAAGGACGACGAACCGCCCTGGTACCAGTTGGGCGATGTATAGTTCTGAGTCAGTTGAATCAGGATACGTCCTTCCTTTTTCCAGGGCGAGGGTTTGCGTAGCAGGCGAAGCATCGTCAGGCGGTCTTCCTCCAAGTCGCGCACCAGCGCATGTTCTACTTCCACACCTTGTGCTTCGGGGTGGATAGCATCCATTTCAGCCAGAATATGTTCGGGTATCTGTTCGCGGACGACTATGTCGCTATCCAAGACCTGCATCAGCGTAGTATCGGCGGCAAAGGCTACAGTACTATCCAGCGCCAACTGACGACTCTGTTCGGCTACCATGTTAAGGAGTAGTTCGTCTATATCCGAAGCGGCTTTCTGGTCTTGAAGCTTAAAGGTGTCTTCGTATTGAATGATACGTTGCGCCATGCCATTCAGGCACAGCGCAACGAATAATACTATGAAGAAATACCTTTTCAACTATCAACTGTCAACTATCAATTGTCAACTATCAATTGTCAACTATCAATTGTCAACTATCAATTGTCAACTATCAATTGTCAACTATCAATTATCAAATATCCGAGGTGTCCGGGTTCAGGGGGCGCTTATAGGCACGGATGATGAGGTAGGTGGCCCAGGCGACGAAGGGTAATGAGAGCCATTGACCCATATTGAGGATATGACCGCTCTCGAATGCCATCTGGTCCATCTTGATGAACTCCAAGGCAAAACGCGTGCCGAAGATGATCCACAGGAATACACCAATGAGCAGTCCTTCGCGGCGGTACGCCTTCATCTTCCAATACATCAGCCAGGTGACGATGAAGCCGAAGAGGCAGTACAACATCTCGTATATCTGCGTGGGATGGCAGGGTTCAGTCTGCCCGTCGCGCACGAAGATAAAGCCCCACGGCAGCGTCGTGACCTCACCGTATATCTCGCTATTCATGAGATTGCCAAAGCGAATAAGCAATCCTGTCAGACAGACGCCCACGCAGAGACGATCCAGCACCCACAGCATCGAAGTATGGAATTCGGGGCGCTTGGAGAAGTGCTTGCGATTGAGCAGCCATGCTGCAAAGAAGATACCCAAAGTACCGCCATGGCTCGCCAGTCCGCCCTCCCAGACCTTCAGCATCCATAGGGGGTGCTCAATATAGGGGTTACGGTAACAGATTGTCCACCCGAACAGCTGCACTCCTTCGGGTCGAATATCCAGCGCACGGCATAGATTCTCCATGCCCGGCTGGCATACGTTATACCATTCGTAGAAGAGGCAATGCCCCAGCCGCGCGCCAACAATGGCACCGACAGTTATCCAGATGAAGAGCTTGTCTGCCCAATCCTCGGGGCAGCGTTCGTGCTTGTAGAACTTAATCTGAACCAGGTAGCACAGATAGATACCTACCGCCCAGCAAATTCCGTACCACCGCACACCACCATCGCCTATCGGAATGGCAATCGGGTTTACATCCCATGTTATATAATCTAAAAGCATCATATCAACTATCAACTATCTCTGTCCCCACGATAACTTATTCTTCAGCGAGTTGATAAAACTATTCTCACCGACCTGTACCACCTTAATGGTATATGGGGCTTTCATCAGATGTAGCGTCACATCGCTGGTGAGGGTCTGACTCCGGCCGTCGATGGAAATCATATAGTTATCATTACGGCTATGAATACGCAAATCCAGTTGCCAGTCGTCGGGTATCACCAGTGGTCGCACACCGAGGCTGTGGCTGGCAATAGGCGATAGGATAACGCCGCGTGCCTGCGGCACCATAAGCGGTCCGCCTACCGATAGGTTATAGGCTGTACTGCCCGTCGGCGTAGCGATGATGAGTCCGTCAGCATGGTAGGTGGTGAGCGGTTCGCCGTTGACGAGCGTCTCAATGGAGATCATGCGGCTCATGCTCTGCTTAAGGATGGCTACCTCGTTGAGGGCATTTGGCAACGGGATAATGTCAGCGGCAGCGGAGGTACGCACGTTGATAAGCGTGCGTTGCTCAATAGTATATTGCCCCCGGATGAGTTTATCCAGAATGAGGTCCACATCCTTGGTCTGCACATCAGCCAGGAAGCCCAAGTTCCCGCAGTTGATACCGACGATGGGTACATTGTAGCTGCCTATGAGTGAGGCGGTTGTCAGGAATGTACCATCACCGCCGACGGAGAGTGCGAAATCGATGGGTTCGTCGTCCGGCTGGGGTTGCGTAATATAGGCGTGGAACTCGCGGTAGTCGCGCAGGTTTAGTTCCCGCCGCAATTCCTCGGAGAGCACCACGCTGACGCCCCGCAGCTCAAAGAACTCCAACAGATGCCTCACCTCTTCCGGCGTGGCACTCTTCATCGCATTTCCGAATATTGCGATTGTCATCTCTTATTTATCTTGCTTGGGGTTAGCCTTAATGGCCTCCATGATCTTGTTTTCTATTTCTTCTGCCAGATCGGGATTATCGCGCAGGACGGTCTTGGCAGCATCTCGCCCTTGTGCCAGACGGTTGCCGTCGTACGAGAACCACGAGCCGGACTTCTGGATAAAGCCTTTCTCCACACCCAGGTCGAGTATCTCACCCGAGCGCGAGATGCCCTCGTTGAACATCAGGTCGAACTCCGCTTTGCGGAATGGGGGAGCAACTTTATTCTTCACAACCTTGACGCGCACGAGATTACCGAGCACATCGTCGCCGTCCTTAATCTGGCTCACGCGGCGAATATCCAGACGCACCGAGGCGTAGAACTTCAGCGCATTACCACCGGTCGTCGTCTCGGGGTTGCCGAACATCACACCGATCTTCTCGCGAAGCTGGTTGATGAAGATACAGGTTGTCTGGGTTTTGTTGATGGTAGAGGTCAGTTTGCGCAGCGCTTGCGACATCAGGCGTGCTTGCAGCCCCACTTTGTTGTCACCCATTTCCCCTTCAATCTCCGATTTGGGTGTCAGCGCAGCTACAGAGTCGATGACCACCAAGTCCACAGCCGCCGAACGGATCAGTTCATCGGCGATATCCAATGCCTGCTCGCCGCAGTCGGGTTGCGCCAGGAGCAGATTATCTACATCCACACCCAAGCGCTCGGCATAGAAGCGGTCAAAAGCGTGCTCGGCATCGATGATGGCTGCTATGCCGCCCTGACGCTGAACCTCAGCCATGGCATGGATAGCGAGGGTTGTCTTACCGCTGCTCTCCGGACCGTAAATCTCCACGATACGCCCGCGGGGATATCCGCCAACGCCTAATGCGATATTCAGACCGATACTTCCGGTCGGGATGACGGCTACATCTTCTATTTTTTCTTCGCCCAGACGCATAATAGCGCCTTTACCGAAATCTTTGTCAATCTTCTGCATAGCCAGCTGTAGGGCCTTCAACTTCTCCTGCGAGGGAGTTTTCTTTTCTTCCATAATTCACGTAATTTAATAATTTGGGCGCAAAGGTACAAAAAAAAATGCATATACGCAAACTTTTTTAATGAATAATGAATAATTAATAATGAATATTTGAATTTTTGGCAATCGGGCTTCACAATTATGTCCTCAGAATTGGTTCGGGATTGCCTCGGGATTGTCTCGGGAATGGTTCGGTTCACTCTCGCAGAAATTTCGGTTCCTTTCTCCGACTTCACCGAGCCATTCCCGAGGAAACCTCGAAGAAATCTCGAACCATTCTCGAACCAATATCGGGGTCGTAAAATCGAAAGACAAATGAAAAGTTTTGCGTTTTTTTAAATAAAAATACAAAGAAAATTTGCGTATGTGCAAAAAAATGACTATCTTTGCACGCTAATTGCAGAAATAGTATGAGAACACAATTGTACAAATTATGGATGACCGTTTGCCTGCTGGTAGTGACAGGCAGCGTATGGGCATTAAATGTAACCATCAGCGACCCTGAGAGCTGGACGACGAGCGACCTGAGCCGCTACGTAGGGCAGACCATTACGTTCACCAACGACTGGTACGTATGCAATAACTATAACGATACGTATAAGATTTCGCCACGCCGCATCTACTCGCCGACGAATCAGGCGATTCCGCTGTCGATGGAATATTACTCGTGCGTGCAGCTGAACCAAAGCGGCACGATATATATCAACGGCATCAGCGGCTACCATCGTATGGGTGAGCGGTTGAGGAATATGACGGTCTATGTCAACTCGACGACCACGGTGACGCTGCAGAGCTGCACATGGGTGGGTAACAAACGTTCAGACCTGATGCAAGGTATCGACATGGAATCGATCGATATGCGCGGTACGCACAACTTGTTGGTATGCGGTATGAACCTGGAGTACTACCTGGTGGAGAACTTAGGCACGGGCTACGGCCCATCAGATGCTACCGAGCACCAGCGTCAGCGCACCAAGGTCGGCAAGGCACTCGCCAAGATAGGCGCGGATATCTACGGTCTAGTGGAGATTGAGCAGGGGCAGAGTGCGGTATCGGAGATTGCCTCCGACCTGACCGCCGCCACAGGGCGCACCTACACCTACGTGAACGACGGTGGCAGCAGCAGCGGCAGTTATACCAAGTCGGGGTTTGTATATTGCTCAGACGTGGTTCGCCCGATAGGCCCGTTCCGCTACACCAATGCGGGCGTAGCTCGGCGCAAATACATGCAGCTGTTCGAGCAGATAGCTACCGGCGAGCGGTTTGTGTATTCCATCAACCACTTCAAGGCTAAGTCGGGTGCATCAAGCGCTACAGGCGATAACGTGGATAAGGGTGATGGTCAGGGTGCTTACAACGGTACGCGTCAAGACGAGGCACGCGCCATATTGAGCCTCTTTGAGCAGAATAGCAGCACCTTCAACGACCCCGACCTGCTCATCATGGGCGACCTGAATGCCTACGGCATGGAGGACCCGATACGCATTCTGACCGACGGCGGAATGACCGATTTGCACCGCGAGATGCACGCCGACACGAGCTACAGCTATACCTACCACGGCGAGGCGGGCTACCTGGACCACGCTCTCTGTTCGCAGGAGCTATTACCGCAAGTGACGGGTATGACCGTATTTCATATCAACTCCGACGAGCAGGATGACTTCACCTACGACAAATCAACGGACACCACCATGTTCCGCTGCTCGGACCACGATCCTGTCATCGTGGGACTGAATCTGAACCACTCATCCACCGACCTGTACATCAACACCGCCGAGGTGCAGACCCATCGCGCCAATATGGAGATACACAACGCCAACGGCGGCTACGTGAAGATATACGACATCAACGGTCGTCTGTGCTGGGATGAGACCATCACCAATACGACCCATACCATCGAAACGAATCATTATCGTGCCGGTCTGTACATCGTGCATATCTACTACAACGGTAAGATCATGCAGTACAAGATCATCATCAACTAATCGAAATTGTCAATCATTCAACCGTGGATTTATTCAGTCAAATAGATGATCAGGAGCGCGAGGAGGTCTTGCGCCTAAGGCGCGAGTTGGAGGAAGCCAACCGGCTGTATTATGTCATGAACCAGCCGACGCTTACGGACCGCGAGTTTGATGAGAAGATGCGCCGCCTGCAGGACTTGGAGGCCGCTCACCCCGAGTGGTACGACGCCAACTCGCCCACCCAGCATGTAGGTTCGGATTTAACAGTTACCGATTCTCGGTCATCAGTTATCGGTAAGGGGTTTGAGCAGGTGAAACACCGCTACCCGATGCTTTCGCTGGGCAACACCTACAGCCGCGACGAGATAGCCGATTGGCTCAAGAAACTACCCGCCGATGCCGAAATCGTAGCGGAGCTGAAATACGACGGGTTGAGTATCGCCCTGTGGTACGAGAACGGCACGCTGGTCAAAGCGCTGACGCGCGGCGACGGTGTGAAGGGCGATAATGTACTGCTCAATATCCGCACCATACCGACTATACCTCACCATATAGACGGTCTTCCCGCTCGCATGGAGATGCGCGGCGAAGTATTGCTACCCTGGGATCGATTTGAGCAACTCAACCGCGAACGCGAGGCGGAGGAAGAACCGCTCTTTGCCAATCCGCGTAATGCAGCCAGCGGCACGCTCAAGTTGCAAGACCCGAAGGAAGTAGCGCGACGGGGGCTGACCTGTTACCTCTACTACATGTTAGGCGAAGACCTGCCGGGTCAGACGCATTACGAACGCCTGGAGCAAGCCCGCCGTTGGGGATTCCCGGTATCGGATGCCATACGCGTGTGTCATTCCATTGACGAAGTGATGGATTTCATCAGTTACTGGGACCAAAAACGCAAGGAACTACCCGTGGCTACCGATGGCATCGTGCTGAAGGTGAACAGCCTGCAGCAGCAGGAGGAATTGGGCTATACAGCCAAGAACCCACGTTGGGCAATAGCCTATAAGTTTCCCGCCGAGAAACAACTGACGACGCTGCGTAGCATATCCTACCAGGTAGGCAGAACGGGTGTGGTGACGCCGGTGGCGAACTTGGATCCCATCCGTCTGAGCGGCACGATGGTACAGCGTGCAACGCTGCACAACGAGGATTTCATCCGCCAGCTGAACATCCGCGAGGGTGACAAGGTATGGGTGGAGAAAGGGGGAGAAATCATCCCGAAGATCGTAGGACTTGCCGACAGAAATGATGAAAAGAGCGCGACGGCATCGCTTAATGATGAATTGACATATCGTTTCCCGACGGTATGCCCTGAGTGCGGAACGAAATTGGTACGCGTCGAGGGCGAAGCCGCCTGGCGTTGCCCCAACGAGAACGGTTGTCCACCCCAACGAATGGGCAAGGTGCTACATTTCGTGTCGCGCAAGGCGATGAATATTGACGGGCTTGGCGAAGAAACAATAACCCTACTCTATGAGCAGGGGTTGGTGCAGAATATAGCTGACCTGTACGACCTCCGCAAGGAAGACATCGCGCGGCAGGAACGCTTGGGCGACAAGTCGGCGGAAAATATCTTGGCGAGTCTGGAGGCCAGCAAACACGTACCATGGGAGCGGGTGCTCTTCGCCTTAGGCATCCGCATGGTAGGCGAGACTACCGCCAAGAAGATAGCCCGACGCTTCCGCAGCATTGATGCCCTACAGTGGGCTACACGTGACGAACTGAACGCCATTGATGATGTAGGTCCGCAGATAGCCGAGAACGTGGTGGCGTACTTCCAGGACGAAGGCAACCTCAAGACCCTGATACGTCTCAGACAAGCAGGCGTGCAGATGGCATCCACCGAAGCCGAACCGGAAGCCCTATCGGATAAACTAAAGGGCAAGAGCATCGTCATCTCGGGTGTGTTCCGGCAGCACTCACGCGACGAATACAAGGCGATGATCGAAGCACACGGCGGCAAAAACAGCAGTAGCATCAGCCGCAAGACCGCTTTTGTGTTAGCCGGCGAGAACATGGGTCCGGAGAAACGCAAGAAAGCCGAAGAATTAGGCATTGAACTCATTGACGAACAACGTTTTTTGGAAATGCTATGAAGAAACTCAACGAATGGCTCTACCGACGGAGCCTGAAAAAGATAGATAAGCGACCGGCAGGTTTTCCGCATTGGGGGAACGTGCACTCCATTATCCTGCTCTACGACAGCGATATAATGGAGAAGAACCCGACGATCAAGAAAATCGTAGCCGAGTTGCAGGACGAGGGCAAGGAGGTCATCACCTTAGGCTATGTGCAGCGCAAGGATGTATCGTCAGCCATCCTGCCCCAGAGACGGATGCTGGGTCAGAAGGACTTCAATTGGTTCCGCATGCCGAAGACCGACGTGCAACGCGACATTGAGAAACGCAAATACGACCTGATGTTAGACCTGACGCTGACGCCCATCATCGAACTGCAATATATGGCGATGTACGTGCGTGCAGACTTCAAAGCCGGGCGTCAGATGGGCGAAGGCGTTAACAACCTGATGATAGACCTGCCCGTGGACGCCGGCAGGGAGGACCTCTTCCGCGAGTTGGTCAAATACCTGAAGATGATCGAGAGCCGCGATTGACCCCCGACTTCCCCACAAGGGAGAATACATTGCAAAAATAGAGAAGCATATGAAAGGATTAGGCACAGCATTGGTAACGCCGTTTACGGCGAGTGGCGGTGTGGACTACAGAGCACTGCAACAGCTCATCGAGCGACAGATAGCCGGCGGCGTGGATTATCTGGTGGTGTTAGGCACCACGGGTGAAGCCGTCACGCTGACGGAGACGGAACGCATAGAGGTTAGGCAGTTTGTGGCCCGCCAGGTAGCCGGTCGCATACCGCTGGTATTAGGAGCCGGCGGCAACTGCACACAATCGGTTGTAGAACATATCTGCCAAGCCGGCGAGGAGTTGAGGCGCGACTATGCAGCGATACTGAGCGTATGCCCGTACTACAACAAGCCCTCGCAGGAAGGTCTCTATCGGCATTTCGCCATGATTGCTGAGGCGTCGCCCATACCTGTCATACTCTATAACGTGCCCGGACGTACGGGTGTGAACATGCTACCCGAAACCGTCATGCGGCTACACGAAGCCTACCCCAAACGCATCATCGGCATCAAAGAAGCCAGCGGCAACATAGAGCAAATCAAACGGTTGATAGCGATGAAAATGTCAACTATCAACTGTCAACTATCCATTATCTCCGGCGATGACGGCATCGCGTGCGAACTGATGCAGGCGGGCGCAGATGGGCTGATAAGCGTGGCAAGCAACGCCTGGCCGGAGGACTTCGGGCGCATCGTGCGCGAGAAGGATGCAGCACTACAGACTCGCTACCAAGCGATGATTGGTCTGTTATTCAAGGAAGGCAACCCCGCCGGAATAAAAACAGTATTAAACCGGATGGGTTTACTGGGCAACTACCTGCGTCTGCCCTTAGTGCCCAACAGCGAATCGGTTCAGCGCGAGATAGACCAAGCCCTGGAAGAACTGAAAAAGTAAGTGCATAATCGGAACAATGCATTTCGAGATTCGCTATCCCACCCCCGCGTTGCGACCTTATATCACGCGCTACGTGTTCGTGCGCGCGGAAGGCTCAACCGATACCATGGTGCCGCCGGACGATGACCCGCGTTTTGTCAACGGCAAGCATGTACAGCAGTTACTGCCCAACTACGGCAGCCTGGTGTTCATGCGCAACGTGAAGGCGGACTTCAACGGGAGATTTTCTGATGGGCTGACCATTCTGGGTCCATACCTGAAGTCGGTTGCACTGACCACCCTGAGCGGATGGTTCGAGGGGATGCTCTTAGACTTCGAACCCGGCGGACTGCACGCGCTGTTAGGCATCGACCTGCAGCAGATAGGCGACCGGATACTGACCGCAGCCGAATATGGCGACGAGGGTCTGAAGCAATGCGACCAGATCTTCAAATCAGCTACCGATGTTGAGACGATAGCCAACTTGATAGACGCATTCTTTGCCGGACATTTGCCACGCCGCGAGAACGTGAACTACAGCCGGCTGCAGAAAGCCATCGAGGCCTGCGATGCGCTGAAAGGCGACATCAGTACCAGCCGAATGGCGGAGGAGGCATGCCTGAGCGAGAGGCAGTTTCTGCGCATCTTCCGACAATACGTGGGCATACCGCCCAAACAGTTCATCCGCTTGAGACGTTTCCACCGCACGCTGCAACATATGCAGAAGGAAGCCGCAGCGGGCCACCCGATAGACCTGATACATATTGCCCTCTGCCACGGCTACTACGACCTGAGCCACATGGCACTGGAGTTTCAGCAGATGGGCTGCGTCACCCCAAGCCATTTTCGGATGTTAGGCATACCGCTGACAGACGATTTTTCCATCTTTTTTGCCTGAAAAAGTTAAAATGTCCGTTTTTTCATAGTCCATTTCCCGAAAAAGCAGTACTTTTGCAGTCGCTTTCGGCTCCGAGATTGCAAAGGTCGATACCGCTCCGCTTAATCGACAGGCGACTCGGACCTCAGCTCTCCCCAAAAATCGGCAGATTTTTGGGGACCCCGGAAAAAGAACAATGTAACTAAAAAAGGATTTTAGATATGAAAAAACTGATTTTGGGAATTATGCTTATCCTCAGTGTCGGTTTGTCGGCAGAGACCCTACGCGGCACGGTGACCAACGCTAACGGCGAAGCGATGCCGTATGTGACTATTTCGATTCTATCACCCGACTCTACCCTGATCACCGGCTGCATCACCGATGAACAGGGGCAGTATGAAGTACCGGTGGCGGACGCCAAGCCCGGGCAGTACATCCTGCAGGCCTCGTTCATCGGTTACCACACAGCCTACGGAGGCCCGGATTTCATCCTTACGGAAGAGACCGAACAGTTGGCCGAAGTAGAGGTCAAGGCCAAGAAACCGCTTATCGAGCGCCAGATGGACAAACTGGTACTCAACGTCAGCGCCTCGCCCCTTTCGGCAGGTTCCAACGGTAACGACATACTGCGGCGTGCGCCCGGTGTGCGTATCGACAAGGACGGCAACATAACGGTCAACGGCAAGTCGGTAGAGATCTATGTGGACGGCAAGCCCTCGTACCTGAGCGGTCAGCAACTCAAAGCCATGCTCGACGGAACGGATGGTAACACCCTGGAGAAGATCGAGATCATCTCAAACCCCTCTGCTAAATACGATGCCAGCGGTCAGGGAGGCATCATCAACATCAAAACCAAGCGTAATATGATGCGCGGACTGAACGGTATGCTCTCGGCGGGCTATGGCGGTATGTATTTCGGCGATGTGAAACGGTGGCTCAATAGCGACATGATATCCCTCAACATCAACTACCGCGGCAAGCAGACCTACACCTTTGGCCAACTGACGCAAGTCTTTGCGCAGAATGATATCGATTTCGAGACGGGCAGAACGACCCCGACGCTCAGCAACTACTCCAAGTCCGGCTACGGGGTTAACTTCCAGTACTGCATGCTCAAGGCGGGCAACGACTGGTATATCGATTCTGCCAACACCTTCGGCTTTATCCTGCAGGTGCCGATTATGGTCATGGAGCAGAAGATTATGGATGGCCGCAATCAGGCATACACCGTTATCGGGACCGACACCACCAATTCCTTTACGGGCACCAAGACCCGCACCATGGCGCCACAGCACACCGCCAACATCAACTACACCCATACGTTCTCGGAGACCCTGGAGCGCGAACTGACCGTCAATGCCGACTACAACCGCTACAAGACCACTACGCACAACATGCAACTGACTGACTACATCGGCATTAGGAAAGTAGGTCTGGATATCGAAAGCCGACAGGCGGTGGATATCTATAGCGCCAAGCTGGATTTCCAGACCAAGTTCTGGCAGACAGGCATGCTGGAGTGCGGCGTCAAATACGCTCTTTCGTCCACCAACAACCATATGACCACCGACTCGCTCATCGATGACGCCCTACAGAGTGAGACCCCCTCTGACTTCCGCTACAGCGAACATGTCGCCGCTGCCTATATATCCCTAGGCAAACAGTTTGGCGAACACTGGTCGGTCAAGGTAGGCGTTCGGGGAGAATACACCTACAGCCGAGGCGACTGGTACACCGCCGATACCATCACCCGAAAGTCGTATTTCAATCCCTTCCCAACAGCATACGTGGGCTATACATCTAAGCCTTTAGGCAAGCTACAGCAAGCCATCAGCCTTAGCGCCAGCTACACCCGGCGCATCAAGCGACCCAACTACTGGATGATGAACCCCTTCATTACCTATATTGACGCCTATTCCTACCAGAGGGGTAACACCGAACTCACGCCGGAATTTAACAACGACGTAGAACTGCATTTCTCGTGGACGCAATACCTGAATGTGACCTTCAACTTCGCCCATACGCAAGATATGTTCTCGCAACGCACCACCATTCTGCCTACGGGTATGGGCGAGATGAAATATACCAATTTCGGCACCTGCACCACCCACGGCGGCAATATATCGCTGACAGAACTGCCCATCGTGCCCAAGTATGCCACCGGCGAAAATGGCAAGAAATCGGTACAAGGTGCATGGCTGGCACTTACAATCAATGCCGGCTGGTATCACTTCCGGAACCGCTCCTACGAGAAGAATGCCGAAGGCAAACCCGTCTATGAATTAGGCAGCCACTACGGCTACGCGGGCGGCACGCTCGCTGCCTATCTGCCCAAAGACTGGATCATGATGCTGGACGGCAACTGGTCGTCACCCATGACCATCGGCTACGATAGACAAGGCAGCACGTACTACATGAGTTTCGGCGTACGCAAGATGATCATGCAGAAGGGCCTCATCATCAACCTCAACATACAAGATATGCTCCGCTCTATGGTCTTCCGGAGCGAAAGTATGAACCTGACGCAGGGTTACAGCAGTTGGTACAAGAATACCGTTCGCCAGCAGCGCGTGATGCTTTCCCTGACCTGGATGTTCGGTCAGTACCAGCAACACAAGCAGCGTAAGGTAGGTGATCTGGATGAACTGAATCGCCTCGGCGGGGGCGGCGGAGTACAGGGTTCCGGCAAGTAATTCGACCTATATTGCAGATAAATCGCATTTTTTTGATGAAAGATTTGCACGAATGGAATTTTTTTTGTAATTTTGCAGCCTATTTGTACAATGGACATTAAATCATCACGAAAATGGATATTAAAAAAATCATCTATCGTTGCCTTCTTGGCATAGCTGCTATCGTTCTGGTAGTAATGTGTGTTCGCAGCGTCTTGACGCCGATTCAGTTTGAGGAAAAGCGTGCAGCGCGTGAGTTGGACGTAATCAAGAACCTCGTTGACATCCGCACGGCGCAGAATGAGTTCAAGATTGAGAACGGCCGTTATGCCGCCGACCTGGATTCGCTCGTTATCTTCCTGAAGACCGCCCCGAAGAAAGAGGTCTTCAAACAAGGTAGCCTTACCGAGAAACAGCTGGAGGAAGGAATGACCGAACACAAAGCGGCCAAAATCCTGGAGCAAGCATGCCTCAAGGCCCGCATTAAAGAGAAAATTGAGGACCCCGACGCGCTGTATGAGTACGTTTGGAACAACGACAAGACCGTCATCCAAAGCGGTTTGCAAGGTTTCCGCCGCGACACCCTGCGCGCGAACATGATTCAGTCGCTCTATAAGGGCCGCTACACCGAGGACAATATAGACCAGATCATCTATATTCCTTATACCAAAGGTCAGAAATTTGAGATTGAGGTCAACAACGAATACACCACCTCGCAAGGCATCCGCGTACCGGTGATGGAAGTTCGCGCACACTATGACACCTATCTGGGCGACCTCAATGACCAGGAACGTGTCAACCTCATCGACAAGGAGACCAAGCTGGAGCACTATCCCGGCCTGAAGATTGGTGATATCAACGCTCCGAACAACAACGCCGGTAACTGGGAGTAGCGCGTTCGGCGATGCGTTCGGCAATCGGGTCGCACCGACTGAACGCTCGGCGTTCATTATAGCGACCGATGCCTCCGCATTCCCCAACGCAGCATAGCTACGTTGGGGGCCCCGAAGAAAAAAAAGTTATGCGTATTATTAGTGGCAAATACAGGGGGCGGCGATTGTCGCCCCCTAAAAATATCACCGCAAGACCGACGACAGATTTTGCCAAGGAAAGCCTCTTCAATCTCCTCAACAACCGTATGGATTTTGAGGACTGTCGCATGCTGGATCTCTTTGCCGGTACGGGTTCTATCGGGCTGGAGTTCGTGTCGCGCGGTGCCAGGCAGGTAACGGCGGTGGAGCTGGCACACACGCAGCAGAACTTCATCATACAGACCTGCAAGCAATTAGGAATCCAGAACCTAAGCGTCGTTCGCGGCGATGTATTTCGGTTTCTCAGTGCCGCCATGCCGGCATCAGCAGGCCTATACGACTTCATTTATGCCGACCCACCCTATGCCTTAGAGCGTCTGGCAGAACTGCCCGACTTGGTATTGCCCTTATTGAAAGAGGACGGATGGTTTGTGCTGGAGCACGGCAAAACCCATAACTTCAACGAACACCCCCGTTTTTGCGAGATGCGAACATACGGGAGTGTGCATTTTTCATTCTTCCAATAAAAAAACGAGCACGGGGCTCGTTTTTCTATGGGGTCCCCAAAAATCTGCCGATTTTTGGGGAAAGCGGAAGCATCGGTCGCCCTAACGAGCGCGGAGCGGTCGGTCAATGCGACCCGATTGCTGAACGCTGGCGGACCACCTCGTAGATAAGAACGCCGGCAGCCACGGACACATTGAGGCTCTCAATGATACCTGCCATCGGGATACAAACGCGATCGGTGCATTCGTCCAGATTGGCAGGATAGATTCCCTTCTCCTCGCTACCCATCACGATAGCCAAAGGCTGCTTCATATCCACACCGGTATAGAGCCGATCGGTATGTTCTGTGGCGGCGATGACGCTCAGTCCGCTTTCCTTCAGGTAACGAAGTGTAGCCTGCAGGTTGTCCGTCTTGCAGACCGGCAGGGTGTGCAGCGCACCGACGGAGGTCTTCATGGCATCGCCATTGATGGGCACAGAGCCGTGCGTACCTATTATAATAGCGTGCACACCCGCGCAGGCACACGTACGCGCTATAGCACCGAAGTTACGTACATCCGTCACGCCATCCAGCACCACGAAAAAAGGTGTCTTGCCTTCCTCATACAGCATCGGGATGAGGTCCTCCACGCGGTAGAACTCCACCGGCGAGAGGAAAGCGATGACGCCCTGATGGTTCTTGTCGGTATATTGATTGAGTTTCTCCACGGGTACGCGTTGTACGGGCGTAGTGGTATCTTTCAGACGCGTAAGCAGTTCGCGACCGAGCTGCGACGACATATCGCGTCGCAGCAGTATTTTGTCAATGGTCTTACCTGCATCGATGGCCTCGATGACTGCATGCAGACCGAATATCATCTCGCTTTCCTTCGGGCGACGAGTCTTGTAATTAGCTATTTTATCCATAACTCTAAACTTTAAACTCTCAACTGCACTCAACTCTAAACACTAAACTCTCAACTAATACTTCAGCCACTGCAGGAACTCCTCGGCATCGGTAGAGAAGGCGTGTGCCTCTCCTACCTGCTGTCCCTCGGGCGAGAGTTGTACGAAGAAGGGTTGAGCGTTTGCCTGGTAGCGGTCACGCTGGATACGTGAGTTGTAGTCGCCTATCGACTCCGTACCATCGGCACGCATGCGTTTGTCGTCTACGTAGAGGGAGATGAAGACGTAGTTTTGTAGGCGGGCTTTGACGGCTTCGTTATCCAACACATACTCTTCCATCTTACGGCAGTTGACGCAACCGAAGCCCGTAAAATCGAGTAGCACAGGTCTGCCTGTCTCGCGCGCATAGGTCATTCCTTCGTCAAAGTCCGTGAAATGTGCATTGTCATGCTGCACGGCAGCACCTATTCCGCCGGGTTCCAGCACCCAGTCCTGCGTTGTGCGAGGCGGTGCGAAAGCGGAGATAGCTTTGAGCGGCGCTCCCCACAAGCCCGGCAACATATACACGGCAAACGCCAGCGAAACAGTGCCGAGGAAGAAACGCGTGACGGTAGTCTTGCGGTGCTCGTCATCGTCGCCCTGGAAGGACACGAGGCCGATGAGGTAGAGGCCCAACAGCGCAAAGAGCACTACCCACAGGGCGATGAACACCTCGCGGTCAAGAATATGCCAACCGTATGCCAAGTCTGCCACGGAGAGGAACTTCAGCGAGAGGGCCAACTCCAGGAAAGCAAGCGTCACCTTGAAGGTATTCATCCAGCCGCCGGACTTGGGTAACTTCTGCAACATCGTGGGGAACATAGCAAAGAGCGAGAAAGGCAAAGCCAAAGCTATAGCGAAGCCTAACATACCGACCGTAGGCGCCAACAGCGATTTACCGGCAGCCTCCACCAACAGCGTTCCGATGATAGGCCCTGTACAACTGAAGGACACGATGACCAGCGTAAAGGCCATGAAGAGGATAGACAGGAAGCCCGTCGTGGCGGAGGACTTCGCCGACATCTTCGTGGACCACGACGAAGGCAAGGTCAACTCAAATGCCCCAAAGAACGATGCAGCAAACACCACCAATATGAGGAAGAAGATGATATTCACCACGGCATTGGTGGACAAGGCATTCAGCGCCGATGCGCCAAAGATGGCAGTAATGAGTAGCCCGAGACCCACATAGATGATGATGATACTCAGCCCGTAGAGCACAGCATCGCGAATCGTCTGGCGGTTTGTAGTGCCCCGTTGAGCACCGTTACGCTTGATGAAGAACGACACGGTCATCGGGATGATTGGCCACACACAGGGTGTGAAGATAGCCAGCAGACCGCCCAACAGCCCCATCACAAACACCCACCAGAGGCGGCGTTCCTGTATCGGTTCCGGCATCGTGGCAATCTGTTCTGCGTTCGTAACACTCGGTTCCGCGTTCGCCACGCCCGGTTCCGCGTTCGCCACGCTCGGTTTATCACTTGCAACACTTGGTTTCTCGTTCGCGGGTTCGTATAGCCATGTTTGCGGGGCTGTGCACATCTTATCATCGCAGGCGTTGAAGCGAATAGGCTGCGCTTGAGCCAGTGTCAAAACGTAGGTTCCGGTATATTCGGGTGCATCCCAGGCGTCGAACTCCTTATCGCCGATAGCGAATATCGTCATATGGAATCCCTCGTCGATGACTGCCGTCAGGCGGATGGAATCCCCCACCCTTTCTCCCGACCAATGCACGGGTTCTACAATCTCTGCCATCATCAATAGGTTACAGCCTACTGCCATCAGAAACAATAAAAAACGTTTCATATATTTGGTAATTTTAGTTGTTTTTTCTTTTAATCCGCCAATCTTAGCGGATTGTTTTTCTATTCTATCTTCATTCCTCTCTCCTTATCTTAGCACCGATGGCGTTAAGGCGATCTTCGATATCTTCGTAGCCGCGATCGATCTGGTCAATATGATCAATACGAGACGTACCCTCGGCAGACATGGCTGCGATAAGCATGGCAATACCCGCACGGATATCCGGCGAAGTCATGTTGTTATGCTTGAGTTGCCGCATGTGATCGTGACCGACTACTACCGCGCGGTGCGGATCGCAGAGAATAATCTGCGCCCCCATGTCGATGAGTTTATCCACGAAGAACAGACGGCTCTCAAACATCTTCTGATGAATCAGCACGGATCCCTTAGCCTGCGTAGCCACCACCAGCAGTACGGACAACAAGTCGGGCGTCAAACCCGGCCAGGGCGCATCAGCTATCGTCAGGATTGACCCGTCAAGGAAGGACTCAATCTCATAATGCTCTTGCGCAGGAATAATGATATCATCGCCATCTACATCAATCCGGATTCCCAATCGACGGAAGGCATCCGGAATAATACCCAGGTCGCGATACGACACATCTGAGATTCGTAACTCCGAACCCGTGATAGCCGCCATACCGATAAACGAGCCTACCTCAATCATATCGGGTAACAATCGATGCGCCGCACCGTGAAGTTCGCGTACGCCCTCGATCGTCAGCAAGTTGGAACCTACGCCGCTAATTTTCGCCCCCATCCGATTGAGTAGACGACAGAGTTGCTGCACGTACGGTTCGCAAGCCGCATTATAAATCGTGGTCGTACCCTCGGCCAATACGGATGCCATCACAATATTTGCCGTACCCGTTACGGAAGCCTCATCCAGCAGCATATAACTGCCCTTGAGATGAGGTCCGGAGAAACGATAGGCAAGCAAATCGTGGTCGTAGGTGAATGTCGCTCCCAGATTAACCATCCCTTGGAAATGCGTATCCAGACGCCGCCGGCCAATCTTATCTCCGCCCGGTTTAGCATAAATCACTTCTCCCAATCGTGCCAAGAGCGGACCGATGAGCATCACCGACCCACGAAGTTTGTTGCATTTTTTCAGGAAATCATCACTCCTGAGATAAGCCTTGTCCAACTCACTTGCGCTGAATGCATACTTTCCCTTCGCTATCGGCTCTACCTTGACACCTATGGATGCGATTAGGTCGATGAGGTTATTTACATCCAATATATTGGGCACATTATCGATAACGACTGTCTCACGCGTCAGCAGCACGGCACAGATTACTTGCAGCGCCTCATTCTTGGCTCCCTGCGGCGTGATTCGCCCGTGCAATTTATGTCCTCCTTCTACTATAAACGATGCCATCTTAGTTTAAATATAGTTTACCTCAGGATATATCTCGATATCAAATTGCTCCTTTACACTTTCCGTGATAGCGGCTGCCAGCCTCATCACATCTTCGGGCACCGCCGTCCCCGTATTCACCAATACCAAGGGTTGTTTCTCATAGACCTGCGCGCCACCTTGTTTCTTACCTTTCCAACCCAGCGTGTCGATGAGCCAGGCTGCCGGTATCTTAACGCCTTCCTCCTGCGGGAAATGGGGCATATGGGGATAGCGTTTGTGCAGTTCTTCGAACTTAGCGAGTGTAACGACAGGGTTCTTGAAGAACGAACCCGCTGAGCCCAACCGGTGTACATCCGGCAGTTTCTCGGCACGAATAGCCAGCACCGCCTCGCGTATCTTCTGCACCGTCGGTTCGCCCTTGATGGCGGAGGCAAGGTTGCCGTAGTCCAGCGAGAACGGCCCATCGTGTGTCAGCCGATAGGTAACGGCGATGATGATATACTGCCCGCGCAGCTCGTTCTTGAAGACCGAGTCGCGGTAAGCGAACCGGCACTCCTCGGGTGTGAAGACACGTTCCTCGCCCGTAGCAATCTCGATAGCACGAACCGACTGAATCACATCTTTGGCTTCCACGCCATAGGCACCGACGTTCTGCACCGCCGATGCTCCTACAGTTCCGGGAATGCCGCTGAGGTTCTCCAGGCCGCACAGGTTCATATCGCAGAGCTGCGCGATGAGTTCGTCCAGAACCAGTCCGCCGTCGGCCTCGATGAGAACATCCTCTTTGGTCTCGCCCAGCGCACGCGCACGTGCCATACGCGACACCAGCACAATGCCGTCATAGTCGCGCGTGAAGAGCAGGTTACTACCCTGCCCCACCGGCAACATCGGCTGCCCGCTGTACTCGCCGAGCACCTTGCGCAGTTCATCTACCGTGTGGTACTCCACCACCTTGCGTGCCCTGACATCCATACCAAAAGTATGGAAAGGCTTCAGTGAACAATTCTCGTATTGCATCATCGTCTCATAACCTTTAACCTTTAACCCTTAACCTTTACAAAGGTATATCGCTCGGCATACGCCAGTCGCCGCGGGGCGATAGGCTCACGCTTACCACTTTCGGTCCGTCGGGCATACACGAACGCTTGAACTGCTGTGTATAGAACCGGCGCATAAAGACATCCAGCCAATGGCGAATCGTGTCCGGCTCAAACTGCTCCTCAAAGGCCAACGTTGCCATATAGAAGATCTTATCCTTGCTAAAGCCGTAACGCAGGAAGTAGTACAGGAAGAAGTCATGCAGTTCGTAGGGCCCGACCTTGTCTTCGGTCTTTTGGGCTATATTACCCTGCGCATCGGTAGGCAGCAGTTCGGGCGAGACGGGTGTGTCAACGATATCCAGCAGCAAGTTACGCACCCGGCTATCGAAGATATTTTCCGCCGCATAGCGCACGATATAACGCACCAGCGTCTTCGGCACGCCGGCATTAACGCCGTACATCGACATCTGGTCGCCCGAATACGTCGCCCAGCCCAGTGCCAACTCGCTCATATCGCCCGTTCCGACAACGATACCGTTGTATTTATTGGCAAGATCCATCAGGTTCAGGGTACGTATACGCGCCTGTGCGTTCTCGTAAGTAATATCATGGGTATCCAAGTCGTGCTCTATATCGCGCAGGTGCTGCGTAGCCATCTCGCGGATGCTTATCTCGCGCTGCGTGATGCCTAATTCCTGCATGAGGCTCAGGGCGTTTTGGTAGGTCCGTCCCGAGGTGCCGAAGCCCGGCATCGTTACACCCATCACACGTTTGCGGTCGTAGCCCAACAGGTCAGCCGCCTGCACGCAGACCAATAGTGCAAGGGTTGAGTCCAGTCCGCCGCTGACGCCGATAACCAGGTTCTCGGCATGCGTATGCTCCCACCGCCTCGCCAGGGCGTTGCTCTGAATCAGCAGCACATCGTTGCAGTAGTCGTCTTCGTCGCTTTTCGCAGGCAGGAATGGCGTGGTGGAGAACACACGGTGTAGCGGTTCGGTCTCGCCATTCTCCGACTCAATAGGTGCCACATATATCTTACGGTAATGACCATGTTGGTCTTTGGTGAAGTTGGTATTGCGCAAGCGGTCAAAACGCAGGCGCTCCACATCCAGCTCGGTGATGACCATCGAGCTGTCGCGTTGGAAACGCTCACCCATCTCCAGCAGTAGCCCGTTCTCGGCGATATAGGTCGAGCCCGAGAAGACTACATCCGTCGTGCTCTCGCCTATGCCCGAAGAAGTATAGACGTACCCGCAATGCACGCGCGCGGACTGTTGGGTGATCATCTGGCGGCGGAAGGCATGTTTGTTCGTCAGGCAGTTGCTGGACGAGAGGTTGAATATCAGCTCCGCGCCCTGGATAGCTAACTGCGTCGAAGGCGGCAGGGGGCTCCATAGATCCTCGCATATCTCAATGCCGAAGCAGTAGTTACGGGTGAAGAATAATTGGTCCGGGCCAAAAGGCACCTCGCCGTTCCATAGTTCGATATTCGGTATGCGGGGTTGGAAACCGCCGGCGGCATGCTCTATGGTGAAGCGACCGGAGGTGAACCAGCGTTTCTCGTAGAACTCGCCTGTGTTCGGCAGGTTGATCTTGGGTACGACGCCCACCACTTCGCCATCCGTCAGCACAAAAGCGCAGTTGTACAGGTTGTTATCCACCTTCAGCGGTGCGCCTACCAGCACGATGATGGGCTTGGAGCGCGTAAAATCGCATATCTCGCGTACGGCATTCAGCGCGTTCTGCTGTAATTGCTGGTTGAAGAACAAGTCGGCACAGGTATAGCCCGTGACGGTCAGTTCGGGGAAGCAGATCACCTCGACGCCTTCGTCCAGCGCGCGGCTTATCATCAGCTTCACTTCTTGTGCATTGAATGCGCAGTCGGCCACCCTTAAACGGGGCACACAAGCGGCTACGCGAACAAATCCAAAATTGGTATTCATGTTATTAGTTTTTGGTATTTCTTTCCGTTTCAGACGACAAAATTACAAAAAAAAACGCATATACGCAAAAAAATATGCACTTTTTTGCAAAAAAATTTGCATATATCAAAAAAAAGCAGTACTTTTGCACCCGCTTTTGGAAAATGAGCCAATTTTTCGCAATTTTTGCGAGGCATTTTTCTAAAGAGCAGCGTTCTCAAAAACAGAACAGCCCCGATTCCCCTGGGGCCCCCAACGTAGCTTTGCTGCGGTAGGGAGAGGAGGAAACACGAGCCGCCTCCAATCGCGCAAGCGATTGCACTTCGGCGAGTAGTCCAATCCATTGGGGCCCCCGAAAGCTCTGAAAGAGGTTTTGGGGAGAGGAGGAAACACGAGCCGCCTCCAATCGCGCAAGCGATTGCACTTCGGCGAGTAGTTTCCGACGACAAGGTGCTATCGTCTAGTGGCCTAGGACAACGGCCTCTCACGCCGTAAACCCCGGTTCGAGTCCGGGTAGCACTACTAAAAAAGAGCCTGATGGGCTCTTTTTTTTTGTGCTACCAAAAATTACTGCCACTCGTGTACGGGGCGGATTTGCACCATTTTTACGCTTAAAATGCATTATTTTACAAAAAAAAATACACCTCAGAGAATGCATTATTTTAGGTATTTTCCACCTTATTTTCCCCCATTTTTTTTGGTTTTTACTCGTCTACGTCAGTCTTAATGTCGGTTTCCGATGAGATCAATCCTTGCTCGATGGTTTCTCGGGTAGTTTCCCGAGGGTTCTCGAACCAATCCCGCATCATACTCGTACCTATAATATACATAGTATATTATTCCGTGAACTTGGTACTTTTTGCGTAACAAGCCCCTCATAGCTCACAATACGTGTTAAACGTGTAGAGGTTGTTATGCAGGCATAAGCGACATCATCCGGCCCAAAATATAGAGTTTGCACGCTATTTTTGCAAAAAAATACAGATATTCATTATTAATTATTCATTATTCATTAAAAAAGTTTGCGTATGTGCAATTTTTGTAGTATCTTTGCAGGCTTTTTTATTTTTAATTGACGCGTAGACGCGTACGCGCACGAAAAACATAACGACAAAAAACAATAAACGACTAATTGCAAACAACAAACATATCATGGAAAACGCACAAAACACGCAGAACTTACGATACCTGAAATTACTCAGCGAGAAGTTCCCGACACGAAGCGCAGTAGCCACCGAGATGATCAACCTGACGGCCATTATGAGTCTGCCCAAAGGAACCGAACATTTCGTCAGCGACCTGCATGGCGCCAGCAGCGCTTTCATTCATATGATTCGCAACGCCAGCGGCGTCATACGACGCAAAGTAGATGACATCTACGGCTATCGGCTGACCGAGGATGAGAAACGCGCACTCTGCGCCCTGATTTACTATCCGGAGGAACGTCTGGAGATGGAGATCCACAACCCGCAGCACGTTCTCACCGACCGCGAGCGGGACGACTGGTTCCGCATCCGGCTGCACCAGATCGTCGATGTGATGCGTGCCGTAACGGTCAAATACACCCGTTCGAAGGTGCGCAAACTGCTGCCCAAGGCCTATGCCTACGTGATCGAAGAGTTGCTGCATGAGAGCAGTATAGAGCATGACCGCTCGGATTACTTCCGTGCCATCATCGATGGTATCATCCAGACCGGCAGGGCTGAAGAGTTGCTCATCGCCATAGCCGGCGTGATACATAGTCTGACCATCGATACCTTCCACATCGTGGGTGATATCTTCGACCGCGGACCGGGTGCGCAAGATATCATGGAGGAACTCTGCAACCATCGTGACTACGACATCCAGTGGGGCAACCACGACATCGAATGGATGGGTGCTGCAGCGGGCAACCGAGCCCTGATAGCCACCGTCCTGCGCGTGTCGATACGCTATGCTAACATCGAGACCCTGGAGGAAGGCTACGGTATCAACCTACTGCCGCTGGCCAGCTTTGCTATAGCAACCTATGGCAAAGACCCCTGCACCCTGTGGCAGACCAGCGACTTTGAGAACAACGCCCGCCTGACACGTTCGGCGGAACTGATGGCTAAGATGCACAAAGCGATTGCCATCATCCAGTTCAAGCTGGAGGGACAGACTATCATGCGCCACCCCGAGTGGGAGATGAACGACAGACTGCTCTTAGATAAGATTGACTTCGCCAACGGCACCATCCGCGTGGGCGATACCGAATACCCGCTGACGGACACCTTCCTGCCTACGGTGGACCCGAAAGACCCGTACCGTCTGTCGGTAGAGGAAGAGGAACTGATGCAACAACTGGTGCGCAGCTTCCGCCGTTCGGAAAATCTGCAGAAGCACCTGCGTATGTTCTACAGCCACGGCTCGCTGTACTTGGTACGCAACGGATTCCTGCTCTACCATGCAGCTATCCCGATGAGCGAAGAGGGTGAGTTCCTGCCTATGAATATCTGCGGCAAGGTGGTAAAGGGCAAGGCGCTGATGGATGCCATCGACGATGCCGTCCGCCGCGCGTATTACGGTCAGGGCAAGGAGAAAGAGGATGCACTCGACCTCATGCTCTACCTCTGGGAGGGAGCGCGCTCGCCTTTGTTCCACAAGGATAAGATGAGCACCTTTGAGCGGTACTTCATCAACGACAAAGCCGTACAGGCCGAGAAGAACGGCGCCTACTACACCCTGGCTAACCGGAAGGATATCTGCGAGAAGATCCTGACGGAGTTTGGCCTGGACGCTACCACGGGGCGCATCGTCAACGGACATATACCCGTGCGGACGCTGAAAGGCGAATCGCCCATGCGTGCCGAAGGCAAACGATACGTGATAGACGGCGGCTTCTCAAAGCCCTACCAAGAGAAGACCGGTATCTCGGGCTACACGCTGATATACAACAGTCATGGCATACAGCTGGTGCAGCATGAGATGTTCGAGAGCCGCGAACAGGCGGTCTTGAGCGGAAGCGATATCCACAGCCGTACGCTGCTGCAAGACTTCACGAACCACCGTCTCCGCGTACGCGAGACAGACAAGGGACAGGAACTGATGCAGCAGGTTCGCGACCTGCAAGAGCTGCTGGAGGCTTACCAGACGGGTGTAATAAAAGAAGCCGAATAGCGCGTTCGGTCCTCGGGTCGCACCGACTGAGCGCTACTGCGCTCATTAAAGCGACCGAGACCTCCGCTTTCCCCAAAACCTCTTACTGAGCTTTTGGGGGCCCCGAGAAGAAAAAAAAATAAAAACAACAACATAAATGGAATTAAAGGACAGAAAGATTGCGGTAATCGGCCTGGGATACGTAGGTCTGCCGCTCGCCATTGAATATGGCAAGAAATACCGCGTAGTCGGTTTTGATGTTAACAAACAGCGCGTTGAAGAACTGGAACGCGGCGAGGATCATACTCTGGAGGCAGACCTGGTAGGCATGCGTGAAGCACGCGAGACGCTCAAGCATACGGGTAAGATAGGCCTGAGTTTTACCAGCGACGCCGAAGAGCTGAAGGCGGTCAACACCTATATCGTGACCGTGCCGACGCCCATCGACCGTTTCAACAACCCCGACCTTACACCGCTGCTCAAAGCAAGCGAGACCATTGGCAAGACCCTGAACCGCGGCGACATCGTCATCTACGAGAGTACCGTTTACCCGGGCTGCACCGAGGAAGACTGCGTACCCGTGCTGGAGAAGTTCTCGGGCTTGAAGTTCAACGTGGACTTCTTCTGCGGCTATTCGCCCGAACGTATCAACCCGGGTGACAAGGTCAACACGCTGACCAAGATCAAGAAGATCACCTCGGGTTCGACACCCGAAGTAGCCGACCTCGTGGATGCGATGTACAACTCCATCCTGCTCAATGGCACCCATCGTGCTCCTAACATGAAGGTGGCAGAGGCAGCGAAGGCTGTGGAGAACAGCCAGCGCGATGTGAATATCTCGTTCATGAACGAACTGGCCCTCATCTGCGACCGCGTAGGTATCGACACCAACGACGTCATCGAAGCCGCCGGTACGAAATGGAACTTCCTGAAATACCGTCCGGGCTTGGTAGGTGGCCATTGCATCTCGGTTGACCCCTACTACCTCGCCCACAAAGCAAAGTCGTTGGGCTACGACCCGAAGGTGATTCTCAGCGGCAGAGCTGTGAATAACTCTATCGCCAAGTTCATTGCCGACAAGGTGCTGAAACTGATGATACAGAAGGACCATAAGATTAAGGACGCTAACGTGCTCATCATGGGTGTGACCTTCAAGGAGAACTGCCCCGACTGCCGCAACACCAAGGTAGTGGATATTGCTACGGAGCTGGAAGAGTTCGGCTGCAAGGTGGATATTTACGACCCGTGGGCGAGTCCCGAGGTGGTACGCCATGAGTACGGCAAGGAGTTAATCGGCGGTATTGATCCCGATAAGGACTATGCAGCCATCATCGCCTGCGTCTGCCACGACCAGTTCAAGACCTTCGACTTCAAGAAATACCACGACCGTGGTGCTGTCGTCTTCGACGTCAAGAACTTTGTGGACAGAGACTTCGTGGACGGAAGACTTTAGGAAATTGATAGTTGACAGTTGACAGTTGATAGTTGATAATTGATAGTTGATAATTGATAGTTGATAATTGATAATTGACATTTAATAACATTTAATATGCGTATAGCAGTTGCAGGAACGGGATACGTGGGGTTGTCGATTGCGACCCTGCTGGCGCAACACCATGAGGTGACAGCCGTGGATATCGTGCCGGAACGCGTGGAGAAACTCAACCGCCGCGAATCCACCATCCAAGACGAATACATCGAGCGATACCTCAAGGGCGAAGGACTGACAGCCGACGGACAGCCGGCAATACTAAACCTCAGCGCCACCATGAACGCCCGGAGTGCCTATGCTGAGGCAGAATATGTGGTCATCGCCGCGCCAACAAACTACGACCCGCAGCGTAATTACTTCGACACCTCCGCCGTGGAGACTGTCATACGCCTGGTGCAGGAAGCCAATCCCAAGGCCTGGATGGTCATCAAGTCCACCATCCCCGTAGGGTTCACAGAGCATATCAGCCGCGAGACAGGCAGCCGACGCATCCTCTTCTCGCCGGAGTTTCTGCGCGAGAGCAAAGCCCTATACGACAACCTATACCCCTCGCGTATCATCGTAGGCTGCGACCTTAGTGATGCCGAGCAACGCCAGGCAGCGGAGCGTTTTGCCCGCTTGCTGCAGGAGGGCGCTATCAAGCAGGATGTAGAGACCCTGATGATGGGTTCGACCGAAGCAGAAGCCGTGAAGCTGTTTGCCAATACCTACCTCGCCCTTCGCGTCAGCTACTTCAACGAGCTGGACACCTATGCCGAGATGAAGGGACTGGACACCCAAGCTATCATCCGCGGCGTGTGCCTCGACCCGCGCATCGGCGACCAGTACAACAACCCCTCGTTCGGCTACGGCGGCTACTGTCTGCCCAAGGATACCAAGCAACTGCTGGCTAACTACCGCGACGTACCCGAGAACCTCATCGAGGCGATCGTGGAGAGCAACCGCACGCGCAAAGACTTCATCGCCGACCGCGTGCTGCAGAAGGCGGGCTGGTATGGCTATTCCGCCAACAACCAGTATGGCTCCTCGCCTTCGGGACAGACCAGCTGCGTCATCGGCGTCTATCGCCTGACGATGAAGGCCAACTCCGATAACTTCCGCCAGTCGAGTATTCAGGGCATCATGAAACGCGTGAAGGCCAAAGGTGCCACGGTCATCGTCTATGAGCCGACGCTGGAGAACGGCACGACGTTCTTCGGCTCGGAGGTAGTGAACGACTTGGCTGCCTTCAAAGCCCGCAGCCAAGCCATCATCGCCAACCGCTATGACGCTGTGCTGGACGACGTGAAGGACAAAGTCTATACGCGCGATATTTTCAAACGAGACTAACCGAAGTGATAGTTGGCACAAGGTGTAGAACATATCGGTAAGAAAGATGTTGCGTGGAGTTATGCGGCGACAGTCATGATGGTAGGCGCAGGACTTATCCTGCTGCCTTTCATTCTGCATTCGATGTCCGCCGAGGCGGTGGGTATCTGGCAACTATTCCAGACTATCACCATGCTGGTGACGCTTCTCGACTTCGGCTTCCGACCTACATTTGCCCGCAACATCAGTTACATCTTTGCAGGTGTCAAGGAATTGCGCAAGGAAGGTGTCGCTGCTGTCGAACAAAACACCCGACAAGACATAGAACCGGATTACGGCTTACTCAAAGCCACGATAGGCGCAATGCGTCGTTTCTATCGTTGGATTGCACTAAGTGTGTTGGCAGTTTTGCTGACTGCGGGAACCGCGTATATGCTCTTTATCTTAGGCAAATATACGGGCGACCGCACCGACGCACTCATCGCTTGGGTGTTGCTCATCACCATCAACAGCTATAACCTCTACACCTTATACTACGACGCGTTGGTGCAGGGCAAAGGCTACGTCAAACGCACGCAGCAGATCATGATCGTGGGGCAACTGCTCTATTTGGTTGCTGCCGTGGGGATGATCTACGCGGGTTGGGGACTGAGTGCCATTGTCAGCGCTCAGTTACTCTCCACGTTGGTGAGACGATTCCTGATGAAGCGGGTATTCTTCGACAAGCAGATGAGGGAACATCTGGCACAAGTTGATAGTAACCGCGATGAGAAAGAACTGCTGGCGGTCATGAGCCCGAATGCCATCAAAATCGGTCTGACGCAATTAGGAGGATTCCTTATCAACAAGTCATCCATGTTTCTTGGATCAATTTTCTTAACCCTGCAAGAGATCGGCTGCTACGGAGTAACGGTGCAAGTCTTGGATATTCTGGTGCACGGCGGAATGGTGTATTGCATGGCGTTCCAGCCTAAGTTGGCAGAATACCGAGCTACGAATAACATACTCCAACTACGGCAGAAATATATCTTCAGTGTTTTGTTCTTGATAGGAACAATGCTGTTTGGCGGACTTATATGGGTTCTATGGGGCAATGAGGTATTAGCTCTTATTGGCAGTGAGACACGTTTTGTAGGTACAGCAATGCTAAGCACCATGATTCTGATTCGATGGTTAGAACAGAACCACGCAACAGCAGCTCATTTCATAATGGCAGACAACAAGATACCGTTCTTCATTCCCTCGCTTGTCAGCGGCGCAGCCACCATCCTGCTGCTCGTCATCGGGCTATGGGGACTGCACGGCGGACTGTGGGCGATGATTCTGGCACCCGGTATCGCCCAACTGGCCTACCAGAACTGGAAGTGGCCGAGCGTAATAATCAAGGAATTATGGTTTAAACAATCAAAATGAACGAATCTACATATACCATACATGCAACGCCTATCCGCGTAAGCGTCATAATTCCCGTATATAATGCAGGGGAATATTTGCGTCCTTGTTTGGAAGCACTCATGGCTCAGACATTACAAGAGATGGAATTCATCTTTGTTCTGGACTGCCCTACGGATGGTTCCGATGTTTTGGTTAAGCAATATGCCCAAAAAGACAAACGCTTCGTTGTCATCGAGAATGAGGAGAATCTACATATTGGTCTAAGTCGCAACAGGGGCATTGAGGCTGCAAGAGGCGAGTATATCGCATTTTGCGACCACGATGATATCATGCGCCCGGAAATGTACCAAGAATTGTACAACTTTGCTGCCAGCCAATCCTACGATATAGTTATGTCTATTCCGGCAACCCGCTCGAATCAGCATACAGAGGTTTGGGAACAACCCATCGAAGATGACCGGCATATACGAGAAACCATACTGACAGACCTTATTAGTAAGGGAGGAAGCCAACGAGGCATTTCATTATTCTGCAACATTCATAACAATTTGTATCTGAGACAGCTTCTTTTAGATCATAATATCCTCTTCATTGACACCAAAATCATAACTCCGGAAGATGTCATCTTTAATATCCAAACCACCTATGCAGCAAAGCTTGTAGGTACACTCCCACACAACTATTACCAACACAATATCATTGATACCAGTACCGGTCATCAAACCAATTATCTTGATTGGAGAAAAAGACATAATGGGACTCTATATATCTATCATTTCTTATTATCCAATCACATTTACCCGGAATACAAAGACGCCTTCTACTGGTATGTACAGAAACAGTATTTAAATAGTTTATTGAGCATCATCATTCATCATCGCGGATTCCGCGAATGGATAACCGCATATCGCACGCTTCGCTCTACCCCTTACACACGTGATGCGTTCCGGCATTACCATGATTATATACAGCGTCCTTGGCATAAAAAAATAGTACGTAAAATCTTAGCCCACATATTAGCTCTTTGATATACCTATGAATCGCAATCGATTTGACTACATACTCATTGGTCTTATGGCGTTGATGGCCTTCGGCAGTTTCGGCGGGTTCTGGCAGCCGGTTCGGATTGCCGAACTGAGTCTAATACCCCTGATGGTATACGATATACTCCGTAGGCACCCGCAGGCTACAACAGTGGGCAAATGGATAGCAGGTTTCTTAGTCTGCTGGTGGCTATGGGCATTGGTAAGCCTTATGTGGGCTTGTGACCTCATCGCGAGTGCCAAATACGTGATACACCTCAACATCTATATGATGAGTTTCGCCGAGATAATCTGGCTAAGCAGACGTTCCGCCAAACCCGTACAGAGCCTCACGATGGGTTGGCTCTTAGCCGCTGTGCTGACGATGCCATTGGCACTATGGGAGCTGGTGACCGACCAACATCTGCCCTCCTCCGTGCGCCAATGCCTGTACGTTCGCTTATCCGGAACAGAACTCATGCCTCGTCCGTTTGCCGCAGGTACATTTGATAATCTCAATGCCTACAACGTGCTGCTGGGTTGCAGTTTTGCCGCGCTGACCCGAGCATTGCTTCATAGCCGCCGGTGGCAGACCGTAGGATATGGCATTGCCTATATCCTCATCATTATTATCCTGCTCAGTAACGGCTCGCGCGGAGCACTATTAGCGGTCTTAGTGGGCTTGATTATGCTGACCATTATAGCCCATAGGGATGCCAATCGCGTGTTCGGTGGTGCACTACTGCTCATCATTGGCTTCTGGATCGGACTCGGCGTGAGCGGGCATCATGTACCCTCGTTTCTGGACACCTGGTCCGAACAAACACGTCAGCAGTGGCGCGTCAAGATGGGTATAAACTGGAATGGTAGTGCCAACGCACTGATGGCAGGCAGGCTCAGCAACAACGGGCTGCAAGACCCCTCGCGAATGGATCTATGGAAAGCCTGCGGCGAGGAGATTGTGGACAGTCACTTCTTAGGCGTTGGTGCCGCCAATTATGCTTGCGCCCTGGACAAACACCCCGAGAGTCCCTACCGGGCACCACATAACATCTTTATCGAGGTGCTCCTGCAATTCGGTATCTTGATTTTTACGGGCTTTGTCATCTTCCTCATCTGGCCTCTTTGGCTAAGCCGAAAGAACAAACTGCTACGCAACGACTGCCTGACGATACTACTGATACTGGCGCCGCTGACGATTGTAGATAGCACCTTCCTACTGAAAGCGCACACCTGGATTATCATAGCAACCCTATACGTACTAATCAGACATAATGACCGAGTGGTGGATTAAACAATATGGAGCAAGCCGAACGTCACTTAGACGATTCCTAACCCGACAAGCAGCCAACATTTGGCTGCCGTTGGTGTATCGGCTGACACACATACCGAAAGGCAGGCCGGTCATTCCTGCCGAGGTCTCACTGACCTCTTTCCCGGCTCGCATCGAGCGTCTATGGCTGACGGTTGAGAGTCTGCTGCGCCAGACAGTACGCCCCGAGCGCATCGTCATACACCTGGCTCGTAACCAGTTCCCGAACGGCGAACAAGACTTGCCGCATAGCCTGAGGCGTTTATTAAAACACGGCATCTGCATCGACTGGGTGGCGGAAGACCTACGTTCGTACAAGAAGTTCTTCCCCGCCTGGCCCGTAAGGGAAGGTCGGGTACTGGTGACCGTTGATGATGATATCTTCTACCCCACCCGTCTCTTGGAACGCCTTTGGCAAAAACATCAAGAGCACCCCCATGCCGTCATCGCTGCCTATACACACCGTATGACCTATGATAAGCATGGTAAATTGCAGTCCTACCGGCTATGGGATTTCCGAACGGAGCAACAGGATCCGCATCTCTTCTTCGGTAGCGGAGGTGGCACACTCTTTCCCGCCGGCGCGCTGCACCGCGATGCCGTACGACAGGAACTCGCGTTGCAACTCTGCCCGCAAGCTGATGATATCTGGCTCAATGCTATGACACGTCTGCAGGGAACATCCATCATACGCGCCGATCTATCCGGCACCATACTGCCGGTTCTGAACCGCCAGACCGATAATCTGGCTCGTACCAACCTGGATGAGGGCAACAACGACCGCCAGCTGAAGGCCATACGCATCTATTATCTGACAAACCGCCACCAAGACCCCTTTAGGCCATGAGAATACTGCATATCACACCCGAATACCACGCCTCGCCACTCTACGAACACCTTAGGCTCGCTCTGCAACAACGGGGTGTCACCGAGCGCATCTATGTGGCCGACAACCGCGGGTTGGAATTGGTCCGAGACGGCGAAGTGGAACGGGGCATACTGACCTACCCCAAGGCATTCAACCTGTTGGAGCGCTTGGCTTTTTTTCCGAAAGACAGGCAGGTAACACGCTATTTTGAGACCGATTTGCAAGACTTCCGGCCCGAACTGATACATGCTCATAAACTCTTTGCCGGCGGTAGTCAGGCTCTCTACTACAAGCAGCACTACGGTATTCCGTATATCGTAGCACTACGCAATACCGAGGTCAACAGCATGCTCCCCTATATGCCGTGGCTACGACCATTGGCACGGCAAATCCTGCAGCAGAGCCGGCGTATCATACTTATCTCGCCTGCCTATCGCGCGAAGTTACAAGACCTCTTCCGTCCGGACGCATGGCAGGCTATCCAAGAGAAGATAGAGGTCATCCCCAATGGTATCGACCCCGTGTTCCTGAGTCATCTGTCGCAACACGAGCCCGACAGAGACTGCATCCGGCTTATATACATCGGACGCATGGAAGCGAACAAAAACATCCTCGCCATCCTCCATACTGCCGACCGATTGGTACAAGAAGGACACCGCGTAAGTCTCCGCTTGGTAGGCGATATGACCGATGAGGCACTCAGCCAACCCATCCGCGCGCGCAACTACGTACAGTATTTTCCGAAATGCACCCATGAGGAAGTCATTCGTCATTTGCGCGAAGCAGACATCTTCCTGATGCCCAGCCGCAAGGAGACCTTCGGGCTCGTGTATATTGAGGCGATGAGTCAAGGACTACCCGTCATCTATACCCGCGGACAAGGTATCGATGGCTATTTTGCCGAAGGCGAAGTGGGTTACAGCGTACTGCCCGATGACATCGAAAGCATCGTAACGGCTGTTAAGAACATTCGTCAGCACTATTCAGCTATGAGTCAGCACTGCGTTAGCGAAGCCGCAGCCTTCGACTGGCAACGCATAGCCGAACGTTATTTATCCATTTACAACAATAGCATTGGCGTTAGCCATTAGCCTAAATGCCAAAGCCAATTAGAAATCGCAAAGAGGAGGTGAAGTCATGAACATATTGTATTTGGAACATTATGTCGGCGGACCCGAGTACGGGATGGAGTTCCGTCCGTACTACCTGGCACGGGAATGGGTCAAACAGGGTCACGAGGTACACATCATCGGGGCGACCTATTCGCACCTGAGGCGTCGGCAACCCAAGGCTGGTCATGAACTGCTGGATGGTATTCATTTCCATTGGTGGCGAACACCGCATTACAGCAACGCGCTACTGCGCATCGTGAATATGCTGTGGTTTATCTTCCTGCTGATGATACGTAGCCGACGCTTGGCTCGCCAACTGAAACCCGACTTGGTCATCGCCTCCTCAACCTATCCGCTGGATAACTACCCGGCTTGCCGTATTGCGCGGCTGGCGAATGCCAAATATATCTATGAGGTGCACGACTTATGGCCTCTATCGCCCATGGAGATTGGTCATTATAGTGCCTCGCACCCCTTTATCCGCGTGATGCAGCGTGCCGAAGACTATGCTTATCGCCATGTCGATAAGGTTGTATCACTACTGTGGAACGCCGAGTCCCATATGCGTGAACACGGACTACCCGAGGGTCGCTTTGTGTGCGTACCCAACGGGTATGAACCCACCGAGTGGCAGTCGCCCGAACCACTACCCGAGGAACACCGGCAAGCCTTAGCTGCCCTCCGCACGTATATCGTGGTAGGTTTTGCGGGTAGTCTCACCGCTTCGGAAGGTCTCGAGACCCTTATCCGCGCTGCCGCTCGCGTGCAAGACACGCAACTCCGCTTCGTCATCGTCGGAACAGGCGACAAAAAGGATTCCCTACAACGCCTCACAAAAGAACTGAAACTGCAGAATATCATCTTCCTGCCTCCCGTCATCAAGCGCGCCATACCCAGCCTGCTTTCGCATTTCAATATCGGCTATATGGGCGGCATCAACTCGCCCTTACACCTATACGGCACGGCGTACAACAAGCAGACCGATTATCTGCTATCGGCACTACCGGTAATGCAAGCCATGAACGAACCCGGCTCCGTCATTGAGCGCGAGGCATGCGGACTGCGCGTGGGAGCCGAAGACCCCGAAGCATTGGCTGACGCACTACGCCGCTTTGCCCGGATGACAAATGAAGAACGCCATGCGCTCGGACTACGAGGCCGGCAGTACGTAACCGAACAACTCAGTTGGGAAAAACTATCCCAACGCTTCATTGCCGCCATAAACGAATGAGTACGTTCTATATCATATTGTATCTGCTACTCTGGGTGGTGACGCTGCTGGTGTACCGGCGGCGGGGACAGGAACGCGATGCCGGATGGCTCATCATCGTTTCCTATATCGGCTACGCTCTGTTCTCACTCATTCTCTTCCGCCACGCCGACGGCGAGTACTACGTGTTCCTACCCATGCGGCTCTGGCCGTTTGTATATCTATACTGCATGTTGCTTCTCGCCCTATGGCCGCTGATTCGTTTCCACAAAAGCAATGTTACGACCATCATCGAACCCAAAATGTGGATACTGAACTCCCTGAGCGTCATCATCATCCTCTCCGCCTTGGCGTGCATACCAACGCTCCTAAAGCACTTGCAAGATGGTAGCTTCTTACGACTACTGCAGGATAGCTCCGCCGGCCAGGAACTGTACTCCGAGGCACTCGCTGAATCGGAAGAAGCGGGTTCGGGTATCTCGAATATACCCAGTATCCTACTCAACGCTCTCTCCGACCTGGCACTACTGCTGTTCTTCTATTACCTGACGCTCAAGCAACGACATCCGTTCCTCATCGCCGGATTGAGTATCGCCATCGGCATTGTACTGCTGACCCCCGTTTTCAGCGGGCAGCGAAGCAACACCGTGACGACACTACTCACCTTTATCGGAGCCTATTTTCTGCTACGCAGGTATCTCGGCGAACGCTTACGCCGATGGGTGAACATCCTGGGTCTGGGGCTTATCCTAGTACTGAGTATCCCCCTGGCAGCCATCACGCTGAGCCGCTTTGACCAACGTCAGGGTGGTGCCATCGGGTCCGTGGTGTACTACATCGGGCAGGCGAACCTGAACTTCAATAACTACGGACTCGATGCTGGCGGTATTCGTCACGGCGACCGCACCATTAACCTACTCAAACGCGTCATCGACCCGTACAACACCCCCAAGAACTTCCAGGAGAGACGCGACAAATACCCCGACCTCAAGATGGATGATAACGTCTTCTACACCTTTGTGGGTGACTTCACCCTGGATTTCGGTCCGTGGAAGACGGTGCTCATCTTCCTCATCTTCAATATGCTCGTCGTCAGCGCCACCCGTTCGCAGACTGACGACCAAGGTAAGGCAAGCCTCGCCTTCCACCAACTGCTATTACTATATATGGTAACCTGCATCGCCATGCAAGGCGGGTTCTGGTTATTCGGCTACGCGGATACAGCCGGACTGAGGCTCATAGCCCTACTCTTGCTATACGGTGCAACCTGCATAACGCACACAACACACACAACGTAAATAACGAAAACAATAATCATATGGAATTAGCTTTACAGATTATCACGCTCTTTGGTTCCGTCGCCATGCTGATGTACGGAATGAAAGTGATGAGTGAAGGCCTGCAGAAGATGGCAGGTAGCAAACTGAGTAATGTACTGGGCACCATGACCACCAACCGCTTCACCGGCGTGTTGACAGGTGCAGGAATCACGGCTGCCGTGCAGTCATCCACAGCCACTACGGTGATGACCGTCAGCTTCGTATCAGCGGGTATTCTCACGCTGAGCCAGGCAATCTCCGTCATCATGGGTGCCAATATCGGAACGACCTTTACGGCATGGATCATGGTACTGGGTGGCGGTTCGTTTGACCTGAGGCTGGTTGTCTATACACTTATCGCCCTGGCGGTCATGTTGATTTACATGAAGAAGAATGCCAACTTAGGCGATTTCCTCATTGGTCTGTCATTCATGCTCTTGGGTCTGACGACGCTGAAGATCAATGCCACCGAGATGCAATTAGACCAGATGGCACCCGTTCGCAACTTCTTCATTGCCACCTCCAGTTGGGGCTACGGCAGTTACTTTCTGTACCTGCTGGTCGGCGGCATACTGACCTTTGCGGTACAGAGTTCGGCAGCCATCATGGCTATCACCATGACACTCTGCTCGGCGCACGTACTGCCTATCGACATGGGTATCGCACTCGTCTTGGGCGAGAATATCGGTACAACCATTACCTCCAACGTGGTAGCCCTCTCCGCCTCGGTGCAGGCACGCCGTGCTGCCCTGGCACACTTGGTATTCAACCTCTTCGGCGTCATCTGGGTGCTCTGCATCTTCCGCATCTTCGTGGGCGGCGTATGCCGGCTGTGGGGTGTGGACTTCGAGCCCGGCATACCCAGCGATGTATCGCCTGACAAACTCAATGCCATCCTGGCTACCTTTCACACCGCCTTCAACGTAACCAACACCCTCATTCTCATCTGGATGGTGCCGCTGATGGAGAAATTAGTTATGTGGCTTATCCCATCCAAGCCCGAGCAGAAAGACACCGACCGCGAGTTGCACTTCATCTCCGGTGGCCTTATGTCCACCTCCGAGTTGTCCATCCTGCAAGCCTGGAAGGAGATTCAAGTCTTTGCCGTTCGCACCCAACGTATGGTTGGCATGATTCATGACCTCTTCAACGAGAAGGACAGCACCGAGTTTGCCATGACGTTCTCACGCGTGGAGAAATACGAAGGTATCTGCGACCGTATGGAATACGAGATTGCACAATACCTGAACCAGGTGGCAGATGGTCGTCTGTCCGATCAGTCCAAGCGTGAGGTGCACAAGATGCTACGTATCGTAGGCGAGTTAGAGTCGGTGGGCGATGCCAACTACAACCTCTCGCGCTACATCCGCCATAAGCATGAGAACAAGGTGGTCTTCACCGAAGAACAGGAGAAGAATGTAGAACTGATGATGTACCTGGTCAGCGGCGCAGAAGCCAAGATGGTTGAGGCACTCGAGAATATTAACATCACCCGCAAGGAGTTCCTTGATATGACCAATATGGAGAACGAAATCAACAACCTGCGCGATGAACTCAAAAACCGCAACATGCAGGATATCACCGAACACCTCTACGACTATGGAACCGGTGTCAACTACATGGATATCATCCTCGAATTGGAGAAGATGGCAGACTACATCATCAATGTAGAAGAAGCACTCTACGAACACAAACACGATAAATAAGCACACATTTATTTGCGTAATTCAAAAAAAAATTGTATCTTTGCACGCTATTTGAAAACAAATGGAACTAAGAGACCTATATGAGCAACTGCGTCTGCACCCCGCCATAGGGGTGTTGCGTGAGCGTATGGGTGCCAATAAGCGCCCCGCGACGCACATTCTGCTTGCCGGTCTCAACGGTTCGGCGGCTTCAATTGTGCTCCGTGCCCTCGCCGAGAAAGCGGAACCGAGAACCGATTCGCCCATCCTACTTATCGCCGATAATGCCGATGAGGCACAATACCTGTTTGGCGACCTGCGTTCGCTGGAGGCCAACGTGTTCTTCTTCCCCGTTTCGCACCGCCGCAGGCAGCAACGTGATGAGGCGATGGTTATCCAGCGAACCGAGGTGCTGGCAGCCCTAAGCCAGGGTGGTGACTGCATCATCGTCACCTACCCAGAGGCACTGACGGAAACAGTACCGGCCAGGGACCAACTGCAGGGCTCTTCATTCGCCTTAGAGGAAGGGCAGACGCAGTCGATTGGGCAGCTTGCCGACCGACTCACGGAACTCAATTTCCAGCGCGTGGACTTTGTATATGAACCCGGTCAGTATGCCATACGCGGCGGCATTGTAGATATCTATAGTTACGCGCACGAAGACCCCTACCGCCTGGATTTCTTTGGCGATGAGATAGATTCCATCCGCACATTCGATATCGAGACCCAGCTATCCGATGAGCGCTGCAAGCATATTGAGATCGTCGCTACCCAACCGGAAGAGCCCGAAGCAAAGCCCACCTACCTGACGGACTATCTCAGCCAAGATACACTCTGGTGCTCCAACGACTGGAACGTAGTCTTCTATAAGTGGGCGGAACAGAAGCCTGACCTCAGCCAATCAACCACCCTCGAGTGGCGCGACAAGTCGTACTTCCCCACACACGAACGCATCACCTTTGATACCCTGCCCCAGCCCGTCTTCAACAAAGACTTCTCGCTCCTGACACAGGACATCAACCGGCTACACGAAGCGGGTTACCGCATCTACATCCTCTCGGACCAGAAGAAACAGGCCGACCGCCTGCAGGCCATCCTCGATGCCGAAGCCGAGGGCAGCGGCAAGGAGGCGGTACGACTCATACCCGTCAACCGTACGCTGCATGCCGGCTGGATAGACCACGACGCTAAGTGCGCCTGCTACACCGACCATCAGATATTCGAGCGCTACCACCGCGTGACGCTCACCAGCGAGAATGCTCGGCGCGGCAAAGCCATGCTGACACTCAAGGAGATCAACCAACTCCAACCCGGCGACTACGTCGTACACAGCGACCATGGTATCGGACGCTTCGGCGGATTGGTCACCACAGCTGTCAACGGCAAGTTGCAGGAGATGCTCAAACTCAACTACCGCGACGGCGATACCATCTTCGTATCCATCCATAACCTGCACCGCATCGCCAAATACAAGGGTAAGGAAGGCACCGAACCGACTATCTCCAAACTGGGCTCCGGCGCTTGGGAGCGACTCAAGGAACGCACCAAGAGCAAAGTTAAGGATATCGCCCGCGAACTCATACAACTATACGCCAAGCGCAAGAGCCTCGGCGGCTTTGCTTATCCGCCCGATGATTATATGCAGCACGAGCTGGAGGCCAGCTTCATCTACGAGGACACCATCGACCAGGCAAAGGCGACGCTCGACGTCAAACATGACTTGGAAAGCCACGAGCCTATGGACCGTCTCATCTGCGGCGATGTAGGCTTCGGCAAGACCGAGGTGGCAATGCGCGCAGCATTCAAGGTAGCCACCAGCGGCAAACAGACTGCCGTTCTGGTCCCCACTACCGTTCTTGCCCTGCAGCACTACAACACCTTCCGCGAACGCTTCCGCCAGTTCCCCGTACGCGTGGAATACCTCAGCCGGACTAAGTCCGCCAAGGAAGTGAAGGAGATACTGGATAACCTGCAAAAAGGTAATATCGACATCCTCATCGGCACACACAAACTGGTTGGCAAACAAGTCAAGTGGAAAGACCTGGGGTTGCTCATCATTGACGAGGAACAGAAGTTCGGCGTGTCGGTTAAGGAGAAACTGAAGAGCTTGCGCGCCAACGTTGATGTACTGACCCTGACGGCGACCCCGATACCTCGTACCCTGCAGTTCTCACTGCTCGGTGCGCGCGATCTGAGCGTCATCAACACAGCTCCACCCAACCGCTTCCCCGTACAGACAGAGATCATCGGCATAGAAGACGAGGATATCATCAAGGAGGCTATTGACATCGAGTTGCAACGTAACGGCCAGATATTCGTTGTCAGCAACCGCATCGAGATGCTACCCCGCATTGAGGCACGCATTCATCGACTCTGTCCCGACGCACGCATCATCACCGCCCATGGCCAGATGCCCGGCGAAGAGACCGAGAAACGACTCGAGGCCTTCATCAACTACGACTACGATGTACTGGTATCCACTACCATCATCGAATCGGGTGTGGATATACCCAACGTCAACACCATGATTATCTACTCGGCACAGCACTACGGACTGGCAGACCTGCATCAGCTTCGCGGGCGAGTCGGGCGCTCCAATCGCAAAGCCTATTGCTACCTGGTAACCCCCGATCGCGAACTGCTTACCCCCGAGGCTCGGAGGCGACTGGATGCTCTTTCCATCTTCGCAGAACCCGGTTCGGGCTTTAACCTCGCCATGCAGGATCTTGACATCCGAGGTGCCGGTAACCTGCTCGGCGCCGAACAGTCAGGCTTCATCGCCGACCTCGGCTACGAGACCTATCAGCGAATCCTCAACGAAGCAGTCGAAGAACTGAAGGAAGAAGAAGGCGTACCCACTAATGACGAGGATGACAACCTGCGGATAAATCATAAGAATGCCTGGTGCTCAGACTCGCAGCTGGAGACCGATATACCCGTCAGCTTCCCGAATACCTATATCGAAAACATCCCCGAGCGTATCGCCCTCTATCGCGAACTGGATAGCCTGCGCAACGAGGACGAGATGACCGAATTCAAGCGGCGCCTTATCGACCGCTTTGGTCCGCTACCCGCTGAAGCCGAAGAGTTGATGAATGTGGTGCGTATCCGCTGGGTATGCTGCCAATTGGGTATCGAGAAGATTCACCTCAAGGGCGAACGCATGGCTCTATACCTACAAAGCAAAAAACCCGCTTATTTACATAGCGACGCATTACACCGGATCGTCGATTACGTACGAATGCATCTCGACAGATGCCAGTTCCACGAAGTCGTCGATAGGAAAGGGAAATCTACCGGCAAGAAATATATCACCATAACCAACGTGCATACCCTACAGGGTGCACTTAACCTATTGAATAAGATATGCAATTTATCGGAATAATACCGGCACGTTATGCCAGCACCCGTTTCCCGGGTAAGCCGCTGGCACTCATCGGTGGCAAACCGATGATTCAGCGCGTCTATGAGCAGGCTCGCAAGGCGTTGGACCGCGTCGTGGTCGCCACCGACGATGAGCGCATCCTCAACTGCGTGCACGCATTTGGCGGCGAGGCAGTCATGACCCGCAGCGACCACCGGTGCGGCACCGACCGCTGCCTCGAAGCCTTTCTCAATTTACGATTGGGCGATTTACGATTAGACGACTGGGTTATCATCAATATCCAAGGCGACGAGCCGTTCATCCAGCCCGAGCAGATACGTGCGCTGCAGGCTTGTTTCCCCACCGAGATAGCCACCCTGGTCAAACCCTTTACCGAAGAGGACGGACTTACAGCGCTGGAGAACCCCAACAGCCCGAAAGTCGTATTCTCAGAAAAGACACACAACGCGCTGCTCTTCTCGCGTAGCGTCATACCCTACCTGCGCGGTATTCCGCGTGAGGACTGGCTCAAGCAGCACAAGCACTACAAGCACATCGGCATGTATGCCTACCGCGCAGATATCCTGCGTCGGATAACCCAGCTGCCGCCCTCAGAGGCTGAACTGAACGAGAGTTTGGAACAACTCCGCTGGCTCGAGAACGGCTACCAAATCCGCGTGGCGATGACCGATGTACAAACCATCGGTATCGATACACCCGAAGACCTCGTCGCTGCAAACGAATTTGCAGCGAAATTGAAAATGGAAAATTGAGAATGGAAAATTAGTACGCAAACAACGAAAATAACGAAAAAAACATTAATAGTATGGAACACAACACACCAACTCCCCACATTGGGGCAAAGTATGGCGAAATCGCCAAGACAATGATTATGGCAGGTGATCCCCTGCGCGCCAAGTTGATGGCAGAGAAGTATCTGGATAACCCCGTGTTAGTCAATAACGTACGCAGCATGTTAGCCTATACAGGCACCCACAATGGCAAACCCGTTACCGTCATGGGTCATGGTATGGGTATCCCCTCGATAGGTATCTACACCTACGAGCTCTTCAACTTCTACGATGTTGACACCATCATCCGCGTAGGTTCGTGCGGCGCACGCCAGATGTATGTACACCTGGGCGACCTCGTTATTGCGCAAGGCAGCTGCACCGACAGCAACTACGGTCAGCAGTATAATCTGCCCGGTCACTATGCACCTATCGCCGACTTCGACCTATGCCGTCGCGCCGTAGAAGCCTGCGAGAAGTTCGGTTACACCTACCACGTAGGTAACGTCTTCTCCGCCGACATCTTCTACTGCGAAGACGAACGCAAGGCCAACTGGACAAAGATGGGTGTGCTGGCCGACGAGATGGAAGCACCCTCGCTGTACATGAATGCAGCACGCGCCGGCAAGAAAGCGCTGGTCATCTGCACCGTTAGCGACCATATCCTCACCGGTGAGGCCACTACTGCCGAGGAGCGCCAAAACACCTTCACCAAGATGATGGATGTAGCTTTCTCGCTGGTATGAGACATCTGAAATGGTTGCTTCCGCTACTGGCTCTGCTCATCTTAGTAGAGCCGGTTGTGGCGCGAGATAGCACTGCCGTCGCCGCTAAGCAAGGTAAGGAGAAGAAAGAACGAAAAATCGTGACGGGTTTCTCGGGCGGTATGCTGCTGCATATCGGCTATGCCTTCTCCCAATCACCCGACGAACTCTTTCGCAACGGCAGTCTGAAGACAGTACCGAATGTCACCGATCTGCCACGCGACGGAGTCACCTTGGGCTTAGGTGGTATGCTACGCATGCATTTTATCGACCATATACACCTCGGTGCAGAGGGTGCCATTAGCACGATGCCCCTGATGAAGAGTGGCAGTAGTATCCGTACGGCCTGGGCACAAGCTATCTGTGACTTCTACTGGGACCTCGGTCTTATACGTCCGCTCATCGGTATGGGTGTTGGCGGCGGTAAGACGCGGCGCCTCTACGTGCCTTCGTCCGCCGAACAGGTATCCGGTTCCACAACGGTGTTCAACGCATCGTACACCTCCACGCCTTACTTCCTGCTTGATCCCTACGTAGGCATGGAATTTAAGTTAGGTCACCTGGCCGCCCTGCTGCTGCGCGTGGATTATATGCTACCCTTCGGCAAAAGCGGTAGCTCGCTCAGCCCCAATGTAAGCTGGAGTAACTTCATCTCCCCCTCCGGACCGCGACTGTATGTCGGGTTCATCTTCGGGAAGCAATAAGAAAGAGAGTGTGTCAAAACGAATCGACACACTCTCTTTCTAATCAATAATTGTTGATAATGGTCTTTAATAAAGGGTGGCCACCAGAGAGACGGCATTCCTTGCCATCCTTATACAATGAGAGACGGCAAGGGAATGCCGTCTCTACAGGGGAACAATTTTCCATTCTCCATTCTACAGATACGTCTCTAACAGTTCTGCCTTGTCGCTGATGGGTGTCAGTCGCACGCCGCTTAGCGCAGCCGGTATCAGCACCGCGTCTTCGGTCTGCAGCACAACGGGTTCGCAGTCATCATCCGGGCAATCCAGACGCACACTACCCGCCACACACATATACACCACAAAACTATCCAACCCACCCATGCCGCGCTCCACGGGGTGCGTCATGCGCAGCAAGTTGGTCACAAAATGCGGGTCTTGTACCAGGTTGGCAGCCTCATTTTCGCCACAGCTATAATGCAACAGGGGTTCCTGCTCTGCTTCGTAATCCAGCACTTCAAGAGCCTCCTCTACATGCAGGGGACGCAGCTTACCATCCAATCCCACGCGGTTATAGTCGTACAGACGGTACGTCACATCACTATTCTGCTGAATCTCTGCCACATGGGTTCCCTTACACAAGGCGTGCACCTTACCGGCGGGGATATAGGCTGCATCGCCACGCTTCACCGCCTGCCTACGGAGTACATCCATGATTCGGTTCTCGCCCAGGAGGCTACGAACCTCCTCTGCCGAGGTGTTGCGATTGAAACCCAACAGGATACCGGCTTCCGGTTCCGCTTCGTGTACATACCACATCTCGGTCTTGCCCGATAGCCCCTGACGTGCAGCTGCCTCATCATCGGGATGAACCTGCACTGAGAGGTTGTCGTTCACATGAATGAACTTACAGAGCAGCGGAAACATATCGCCATATTGGTCATACACCCTACCACCCAGCAGTTCGTCCATGTATATCTCCATCACTTCCGGCAAGGTGTTACCGCTAAGGAAACCGTTACGCACAACGGATGTATTGTCGCCGTATGCCGACAACACCCAACTCTCGCTACCCCACACCTTGGGGAGTACGATGGGCTCAAAGAGCAGAGGATACAACACGAGCTGCTATTAAGATTGAATATTACGGATTCGCTTCTCCCAGTTCCATGCCGAGAGCAGCACATCTTCTATCGGGGTATCGGCGCGCCAGCCTAATACTTCATTCGCCTTCTTCGGGTCAGCCCATACCTGCTCAATATCGCCTTCGCGACGCGAAACGATTTCGTAGGGCACCTTTACGCCGGTGGCCTTCTCAAAGAGCGAGATCAACTCCAGCACACTCAGTCCGCGACCGGTACCTAAGTTGAACACCTCCACCTGCTCGGTGCTGCGTTTCTTGAGCATACGCTCTACTGCCTGCACATGTGCCCGAGCCAGATCCATGACATAGATATAATCGCGGATGCAACTGCCATCAGGCGTGTTGTAGTCATTACCGAAGACGCGCAGTTTCGGACGAAGGCCCGCTGCCGTCTGCGTCAGATAGGGCAACAGGTTCTGCGGTACACCATTGGGCAACTCACCGATCAAAGCCGACGGATGGGCGCCGATGGGATTGAAGTAACGCAGGATGGTAGCGTGCATCTTGGGGTTAGCGTGCGCCTCATCCATGATAATCTCCTCGTTGATTTGCTTGGTGTTGCCATAGGGAGAAAGAGCCTTCTGGATAGGAGCTGTCTCATTGACAGGCAGATGGTCTTTGTCGGGCTGACCATATACGGTGCAGGATGACGAGAAGACGATGTTATTCACATTAAACTGATGCATCAGATCCAGCACCGACACCAGCGACGAGATGTTGTTGCGGTAATACATCAGCGGTTTCTCGACCGACTCATTCACCGCCTTGCTGGCTGCAAAATGAATGATTGCCTCTATATCCGTGTAGCGTGAGAACAGGCGAGACATACTCATGTAGTCCATGCAGTCCAGGTTCTCAAAGGTAGGACGCTTGCCTGTAATGGCAGCTATGCCATCCAGCACATTGGTATTGGAGTTACTCAGGTTATCCACTATCACCACCTCGTAACCCTGCTGCATCAGGCATACGACGGTATGCGAACCTATATATCCGGTACCACCGGTAACTACTATTCTTGCCATTTTTTTTAGTTTAGTGTTTAGAGTTTAGAGTTTAGTGCAGTTTAGTGTTTAGTGCAGTTTAGTGTTTAGTGTTTAGAGCAGTTTAGTGTTTATAGTTTAGAGCAGTTTTTAGTAGTAAGTTAACTTTCAACTTTCAACTCTCAACTTCACTCAACTCTCAACATTCAACTCTCAACTTTAGAAGAGTTTCTCGGGATAAACGCCCTTCTTAATGAGCTCATTGAGTCGCATCACGACTTGCGGACGATCCTCGGCATAGGTCACGCCGAACCAGTGGCTCGGGGTATCCAGCACACGGCAACTTACCTTGCCTGCCTTAATCAGGTCATTGACTACGGTCGGGATATAAATCTCGGTCTTAGGCTCGTTGATATGCTCATCGAGGAAGGCGCGGAATGCCTTGTCCGAATAGTCGAAATACTCCGGTGTGAAACCCCACATATTCATGGATACAGGGGTATCGGGCACGATTTCGCAGTCTTGGCCGGCTGCATCCTTATAGATAATATGCTCGCCTACACTCTCGATACCGACGCACTCCACAACATCGGTCAGCAGACCATTCTCATCCGTCTGGCACACACCGCGGTTGACCTGACCATTTTCGCTGAGCGTGTTCTGCACACGATAACCCATCATGCAGTAACGACCCTCGGTACCCTCTATGCTACGCAGGTAGTCTGCCAGTATCTGGAACGACTCTGCACCGTAGAAATCATCGGCATTGATGACGGCAAAGGGCTCATGGATACACTCCCGACCCATCAGCACAGCATGGTTCGTTCCCCAGGGTTTTTGACGCGTTTCCGGACATTTATAACCTTCCGGCAACTTGTCAAGCGACTGGAAGCAAAGTTCACAAGGAATACGGTCTGCATACTTGCTGAGGACCACCTTGCGGAACTCCTCTTCAAAGTCATGACGGATAACAAAGACAATCTTACCAAATCCGGCACGTAGTGCATCAAATACATTGTAATCCGTAATTGTTTCGCCATTGGGTCCCAAACCGTCTAACTGTTTCAGACCGCCATAACGGCTTCCCATTCCGGCCGCAAGAATAAATAATGTAGGTTTCATATGATATAATCTTAAATTTTAAATCAATCTTTAATTTTAAATCTTAAATTTTAAATCTTAAATCTCCCTTAGGCCTGTGATACCGACGAGACTTCGATCTTGCCATTCCGCTTGCGGTGACGAGCCCACATGCCGAATATCTCCGAGCAGTTGCTTGCCGTGATGAAGGCGTGCATCTCGTTATCCTTGATATACTCCATGAGTGCAGCGAACTCATCCTGGGTCAGCAGAGTCTGAATCTCCATCTGGTCATCCTTGTGGAAACCGCCCTTGACGGGATATAGGGTGCACCCGCGCGCATAATCATTAATGATATGCTCGCGAATCTTCTCCCACTCCGGCGCAATGATGCAGACGCGTTTGCGGTTATTCATGCTGGCGGTGAAGTAATTGATGACCAGGCCGTTGATCCACGTGCCGATAAGGCCGATGACGACCATACGGAAGTCGTTGATAGCAAACGCCGAGCAGCAGATGATAGCACCACCGATACTAACCGACACACCGATATCAAAGTGCAGATACTTGTTGATAATCTTAGCCAATATATCCAGTCCGCCCGTCGAGGCGTTCATGCGGAACTCAAAGGCCTGACAAGCACTCAGCAGGAATACGAAGCACACCAAGTCAAACCACACGTCGCCGGTTCCCAGACCGGAAGCCATCACCGAGTCCTTCACCTGCATCAGCACTTCGCCGGCACGACTCAGTAGGTACGGGTTGCCGTTGGCATCCAGCACTTGCTGCCCTGCCTGCAGCTGGGCAAGCACTTCGGGATTATCAATCACGGTGTGCGTGAATTTGGTATAGGGATAGATGCGGTCCCACATTTGAGCCAAAGGACCCAGAATCATAGCCGTATAGACGGTCTTGGCGCCAAACTCGTTGCCTATCAATAGGAACGCCAGTATCAGCAGGAACGCATTGATACCCATCACCCAATACGAGAAGGTATCGGCATTACCGCCCAAGATGGTGTTGATCACAATACTCAGACCCGAGATTGTACCTACGATGATATGACTCGGCATCAAGAAATAATAGACTGCGGCGGCACCAAACACCATGCCAAAGGTCATCAGCACGAGTTCTTTCCAGAATTTATAGGTTTTCACCGCTGCCATAAACTGCGCCATTAGGTCACGCCAATAGGCTGCAGTAAGATATGTTTTCAGGTAATTCATTATTTATTTGCCCCATTGTACGGGCATATTCAATTTTTGGTTTGTTTTGCAAATGATTGATCCCGCGGCGTCAGGGTTCAGGAATGGTTTGACGTACAGGGGTATCGCTTTGTGTTCCAGCGGAAAAATGGTTTTCCGATGGATGATTTGTGCGCCGCTCTCGGCAAGCCGCTCGGCGTCTTCGTAACTCAGTATCGGTATGAGTTTGGCATTCGGGTCCTTGCGCGGGTCAGCCGTCAGGATGCCGGGTACGTCTTTCCAGATCGTCACCGAGTCGGCATTGAGCACACTACCTACCAGCGCGGCGGTGTAGTCTGAGCCCTCTCGCCCCAATGTGGTACGCCTGCCGTCACCCGTGCCACCGATGAAACCCTGCAGCACGCTGATTTTCGCGCGATTGGCATATTCAGCCGTAGGGCGATACCGGAATACATCCTGCATCAGTCTCTCCGTAGTCGGATAATCGACCTGCGCAGCACGGAAGGTAGCATCGGTACGCAGCAGCTGGGTCATATCCAGCCACTGATTTCTGATGCCCACGCGTGTCAGGTACGCGCTGACGATACGGGTGGAGAGCAACTCGCCGTAACTGACCACCTGGTCGTACAACTCGTCGTAGTTATCAAAACTCACAGGCGCATCGGGCATATGTATCTCGACCTCCACGCCCAGTTTTGCCTGAATCTCACGGTGATAATCCACGATCAGTTGCCACTCGCGTTCCATCTGTTCGGTCTCGCGAAGCCAGAGGGCGTTCACCACCCGTTCCAGGGCATTGGTAGTCTTTCCCATAGCCGACACCACAACCGCTACATCGTCCGTTTCCCGAGCGATGATGCGACCCAAATTGCGAATTCCGTCGGCATCCCTGACCGATGCTCCACCGAACTTATAGACTTTCATGCTTTTTTTAGAAAATATTCGCCATCCTGATGGCCGTCACCGCACCTTCTACGCCTTTGTTGCCAAGCTTTCCGCCTGCGCGGTCGAGTGCCTGCTGCTTATCCAGCGTTGTCAGCACCGAGAAGATGACGGGCGTCGTTCCCTCGCTATTGAGCAGCGTCACGCCTTGCGTCACCGACTGACATACGTAGTCAAAATGCGGGGTGTCGCCTTTGATGACGCAGCCTATCACGATGACAGCATCGTTGTCATCCATCTGGCGGCTGGCGGCATAGGTCAACTCGACAGTTCCGGGAACATGCACCACCGTGATATGCTCATCCGTCACGCCGTGTTCGCGCAGCGTAGCTATCGCGCCTTCCGCCATGGCATAGGTTATCTCACTATTCCAGTCTGCTACTATAATTGCGTAGCGCTGACGTTTCAGTACGTCAGCGCTCGGCAATTTCGAAGCATCGTATTTGCTTAGATCCGTAGTCATGTCTCTGCTACTCGCTAACCATTATTTCGTCAGCTCGATATACTTATCGATATCCTGAGCCTCCTGCGATGCGGGATAGTCACTCTTGATAGCCTGGAAGGCCTTGTTGGCAGCAGCTTTGTTGCCCAGCTCCATTTGTACGAAGCCTAATTTCTTCAGGCTCATCGGGGCAATGAGTTCGTTGCCCGACTTAGCAGCGGTTTCAAAAGCCTTGGCAGCCTTATCCAGCTCATCGCCCTGCACATAAGCATCGCCCAAGAGCTGCGAAGCGGCGGGATAAACCATTGCATCATTGGCTTTGAAGCGCTTGAGGTAGTTGGCAGCCTCGTCGTACTCACCCTGCTTGTAGTAGCAGATACCGGCGTACAGAGCAGCCAGACGACCTTGTTGATAACGGCTGTACTCGTCAGCGATAGCTACAAAACCGATGCACTCGGCATCGTCACCCTCCAGTGCCTTCTGCCAGTTTCCTTCGCCGAAATAAACCACTGCCTTGGCAATCTCATTGCTTGCAGCCAGGCGGTTCGGACGGATGATGTAGTTATTGATAGCAATAACGCCCAATACAACTACGGCAATAGCAGCTATCACCCACGTGATAATGGTGCTGTGTTGCTCAATCCACTCGCTGGTAGTGTTCAGCGCTTCGTTCACATTTTCCAGGTTCTCATCCTGTTTCTTAAATTCGTCTTTATTTGCCATATTTGTTTTATTTTAATATATTTCATACGGGTTTTGCGCGGACAAAAAACGTGCTAAAATCGCACTCCACACAAAATAGCCTGCAAAGGTACAACTTTTTTTTGATATACGCAAGAAAAAATGCAAAAATCATCGAATTTTCTATATTTAGGGCCTTATCAGGAGTTGCCCGATATTTTTCTCCGACTTCACCGAGGCAATCCCGAGGAAATCCCGAGGAAATCCCGAGGCAATCCCGAGATAATCCCGAGATAATCCCGAGACAATTCCGAGACAATCCCGATACAATCCCGAGACAATCCCGAGACAATCTCCCCCCGAGAATGGTTCGAGAATGGCTCGGGATTGTCTCGAGAACGGTTCGGTGAAGTCGGGGAAAAATTTCGACAAAAAAAGCGTTGTAAGTCTTTACTCGAGAAAACTCCTAATGAAAGGATTTGGGGGCTTAAAAGACCTTTGTAATCCGACCAGTTCATCGCTACCCGCTCGCGCGGGGTCACGGCGTAGAACATCGGCACGCCATTGGGCAATCAGTGTCCCCGGTAGGTAAATTTTGTTGAGTTTTCCGGTCTCTTGACTTACAACGCTAATCTATTCTTTCCGCTACTTCACCGTGTGCCAGCCTAAGGTGACAACGATATCGTGTATATGGCCGGTAGTCGTCTCACCGGCATCGGTCATAAAGGGATAGACGGTCTGTTTACGCAGCCCGTAGCGGTATCCCACTTGTACAAATCCAAAAGGTCCGCGGTAGCCGAGTGCCGCACCTATCGAATGCTGGTGACGCAGGCTGACCCATTCGGTATCGGCACGTACGTCATTGTCGGCTATATTACGCTCGTAGGCGGGATCACCCTGCACGAAGCTATAGGCATAACCGGCATTGATAAACAGGCATTGTGCCACCACCCATTCCATACCGGCATGCAGTACGTGGTTATTGTGTATGCCCTTCCAATACTGGAAGTCATACTGCAATGAGATGAGCCCGTAGCGGCCCACAAAAAACGCTGCACCCACTGTCGTCTTCAGCGGCATAGACAGGTCTCGCCTGCGCACATTCTCGGGCGACTGGCTCTCGAAGAGCACGCGTTCGCCATCCTTATGCACATTCTCGGTCTCGGCATCCACATACGATCGCTCGGTGGTGCTCACAAAACTGGGCGTCTGGAACGAAGCACCGATACGCAGGAAATGCACGGGTTGAGCCATCATTCCGATGGTGCCATTGACGCCTACACCCGAAATACTAACGGTCGTTCGCAAGGCTGCTGCAGCTGACGTCGTTGTCTCGACGTAGTCCGTCACCTTCGAGTAACGCAGCGAGCGGATATTCAGCCCCAGGCCTATGTACCAACGGTTGCTGATATTCGCACCCCACGAGAAGGCGAACTGATCCAGGTAACCCGACTCCTGCATACGTATCTGCGGCGCACGAATGGATCCCCAGTTGGTATAAGGTGCCCAGTTGGAGCTATCACTCCCCACGGGGTCTATCATATACGTGTCGTAGCCCACCAGCGAGAGCCATCCGACTCCGGCATCGCCCCAGCGACCTTCCGCCCCCAATCGGCTGGCATGGATACCCTGCGATGCAGTGGCCATCTGTTCAGCTATAGAGCCATCTACATTCGGGAAGTACGCCGAGGTATTCCTACGATAAGTAGCCACACGGTTGTAACAGAACGAAAAGTTACTGTATATCAAGCCCTTGCGGCGGGCGTCGTTGCCAAAGGCGAACACAAAGGCAGCCTCGGGCATATAGAAGTGCCCTACGGTCGGCTCAACAGGCCCGTTGGTCTGGAACGTACGGTCAAAATGCCCACCGAGGGTTATCGCCGACTCGTAGCGGCGATAGATAGCCACCGAGGCGGGGTTGACATGAATGGCAGATGGGTCACCCCCGACTGCCGTCATCGCACCACCCAAACCGATGAAACGCGCCGTGCCCATGATATCAGGCTCACTAAGACGCTGCAATTCCTGCGCATGAATTGACAGGCACAGCACACTAAGTAGTAATATGACAGTTAGGCGTTTGGGCATTGTTCTTATCGTTTGATTCGTACCCGAACAACAGTATCGGGGTTCTGACGCGTGATACTATCGTCCAGGAAGATGACCCGGGGTTCTTTCTTGGTAGCGGGTTTGGTGACGCTGACGCTCTCGGTGCCGGGTGTACTTTCGTAGCTCTGCTGGGGCTGCTCTTCGTCATCATCCTGCCAGTAATAGACATCATCCAGATAGACAGGCGCTACGGGCATGGAAGACGCGAGCGCAAAAGCAATGCTTACGCCCACTGCCATGATGACTATTATCACGCGTGTAAGATGGTTCATAAGGCGCGGAATCCAATAATCTGACGTACTTCGCTCAGGGTCTTATGCGCACTCTCAGAGGCACGCTCTGCACCCTGTTTGGCAACGCGCAGCAGGTAGTCCTCATCCGCCTGATAAGCCTTTATCTTCTCGCGGATAGGCGCACAGAAGGCGTTGATATCAGCCGCCAGCTGTTTCTTGAGGTCACCGTAGCGAACGGTCATATTGTTATACTGGTCGTTGAAGTAATCGTAGGTATCCTTCGATGACACGATTTCGAGCATAGTGAAGAGGTTGCGGATGGGTTCGGGCTTCTCCTGATTAAGCATGGTCGGACCAGCATCGGTCACGGCGCGCATGACTTTCTTCTTGATGGTAGCCTCATCGTCGCACAGATAGATGGCATTACCTTCGCTCTTACCCATCTTACCGCTGCCGTCCAGCCCTGGCACCTTAACAGCCTTGTCGGAGAAATGGTAGGACTGCGGCTCGCGGAAGAACTCGACGTTATAGATGCGGTTGAAGCGGCGCGCAAAGAGGCGCATCATCTCCATATTCTGCTCCTGGTCTTTGCCCACAGGCACCTTGTCTGCCTTGTGCACCAACACATCGGCCGCCATTAAGGTGGGGTACGTCAGCAGTCCGGCATTCACATTATCGGGCTGCGTGCGCGCCTTTTCCTTGAACGATGTGACGCGTTCCAACTCGCCCAGATAGGCGTTCATATTGAGGTACAGGTACAACTCCAGCACTTCCTTCACGTCGCTCTGCACGTATATCGGCGCTTTCTCGGGGTCGATACCACACGCCAGATACTCCGCCAATATGGTGCGCACGCTGCGTCGGATATTCTCCGGCGTAGGGTGCGTAGTCAGGCTGTGCCAGTCGGCTATGAAGAACATGCAGTCATACTCATCCTGCATCTTCACAAAACTCTTGACTGCTCCAAAATAATTCCCCAGGTGTAGGTTACCTGTCGGGCGAATACCACTAATTACTTTTTCCATTATTCGTTTTCTACTTTCGTCTTACGACTCATTCGATGGGCAGCTGACGATTGAAGCGCTCATCGAGTGCTGTGAGTGTCTCGGTGTTGGCAACGCCGGGAATGGACTGAATCCGTCCGTTCAATATTCGCAGCAGGTGGGCGTCATTCTTAGCATACACCTTTATCATCATTGAATACTTACCCAATGTATAGAACGCGTTGACAACCTCGGGTATCTTCTCCAACTCGTTGCACACGCTTTCGTACATATTGCCCTTTTCTAACATAATACCCACGAATACACACAGGTTGTAGCCCAACTCGCGGGGTGAGACCTGGTACCCCGAACCGGTCACTACACTCTCCTCATAGAGCTTCTGCACACGCTGGTGGATTGCTGCACGGCTCACGCCGCATACATCAGCCACTTCTTTGAAGGGGATGCGGGCATTCTGCGTAATGATTCGCAGGATTTTCTTGTCTAATTCATCAATTTTTTCCATAATAGCTCGCGTCTTAAGGTTAAATATTTCGTTTCAGGCCACAAAAGTACAAAAAAATTTTGACATGTGCAAACTTTTTTGTACTTTTGCACAACTTTTTGATACTTTTTACAACTTTTTATTTAAAAAAAATGAATTTGCAAGACTATATTGAGCTTCATAGCTCGCCTGAAGACGCCGTACTGGCTCATATCAATCGTGACACCAATCTGCACGCCGTGAACCCGCATATGCTATCCGGTCAGGTTCAAGGCAGGCTGCTGAGTCTGCTTTCCAAGATGATTCAACCGCAGCGTATTCTGGAGCTCGGCACCTATACCGGCTACTCGGCGCTGTGCCTGGCTGAGGGGCTACGTGCGGACGGCAAACTCATCACCATCGAGCATAACGATGAACTGGAGGACACCATTCGCCGCAATCTGGCCTTGTCGCCCTTAGGCGAGAAGATCGAACTCCGTATTGGCGACTGCAAAGCCATCATCCCTACCCTGCCCGCAGATTTTGACCTGGTCTTCGTGGATGCCGACAAACGCGAGTACCCCGCCTATTTAGACCTTATTTATACACACGTACGCGCGGGGGGCTTTATCTTGGCCGACAATACCCTGTGGGACGGACACATTATCGACCCCGCGTACGACCGTGACCGGCAAACCCAAGGGCTACGCGCATTCAATGACCTAGTCGCAAAAGACAACCGTCTCGAAAAGGTCATTCTGCCTATCCGAGACGGTCTAACGATCATTCGCAAGAAATAATCACGTTCTCTCCTTAATCGACTCGAATCCTTCGCCTACGACGCCGCGCGTGGGGGTCTCGCTCACAAAAGCGGTGGGGTCTATCTCCTGCACGATGCGGTAGATCTTCGTAGCCTCCGAGCGACGCACCACCAGCACGATGAGCTTGCTCTGACGGTGGGTATAAGCGCCCTCTGACGACAGCAGGGTCACACCGCGTTCCATACGCGTCATAATGGCCTCAGCTATCTCGTTGTATTTAGGCGAGAAGATGAAGAACTGCACGCTCTGCCGCCCGCGACCCAGTACCCAATCGACCGCCTGCGTCTCTACAAAGACGTAGCACAGACCGAACAACAGCTGTTCTACCCGTGTCACCTCGGGCAGCGACCAAGCCGAACCGATGATGAGTATATCGATAAAGAACAGCGCCTTACCCATAGACAGGTGACGGTACTTATTGACAATCATCGCCACAATATCCGTTCCGCCGGTATTGCCGTTGTTGGCATAGACGATGCCCAGTCCGGCACCGTTCAGGATGCCCGCCAGGATGATCGCCATGAAGGGGTCCGAGATGAGCGGCTGCTCCGGCACCGTGAAGAGCCGCAGCCACACCGTCATCCAAAAGATACCATAGAAGGTGCGGATACAGGTCTTCCAGCCCAGGATGATCACTGCCACGATAGCCAGCATCAGGTTGATAGACAGGCTGCTGAGCCATATAGGAATGGCTTCGCCCGATGCGAAATAGATGATCTCGCACAGACCTGTCAGGCCGCCGCCGATTACGGCGTGGGGAATCAGTATCTGATTCACCACAAAACCGTACGGCATGCTGCAGATGGCAATGAGCAGGAGTTCCTTGAACTCGATGAGTATTTTCTTGCGATTCAGTTCCATTTAGTCACAGTTGCAAAAACGGGCAACGAGGTTTCTATCACCGAAGCCGTTATCCACACGCGAAACGGGGATCCAGAACTTGTTCTGTGCGACCCACTCGGTCGGATAAGCAGCTTTCTGACGGCTGTAGGCGTGGTGCCACTCGTCGGCCACTATTTCATATTCGGGGTGCGGAGCATTCAGCAGCACGTTGTCCTGCTTGTCGGCTCTGCCGTCTTCGACCTCGCGAATCTCCTCGCGGATAGTCAGCAGGGCATCAATAAACTGGTCAACCTCGTGCTTAGACTCACTCTCGGTAGGCTCTACCATCAGCGTGCCGTGCACGGGGAAGGAGAGCGTGGGTGCGTGGTAGCCGAAGTCCATCAGACGCTTCGCGATATCGCCTTCGGTGATACCGATCTCGTGGAACTGACGGCAGTCCAAGATCAGCTCGTGACCCACTCTGCCGGTCACACCCGTATAGACGATGCCATAGGCATCCTTCAGTTTCTTAGCCATATAGTTGGCGCTCAGGATAGCATTGGCTGTTGCCTCGCGCAGTCCTTCGTAGCCCATCATGCGGATATAACCGTACGAGATGAGAGCCATATTGGCGTTGCCGTACAGCGCAGCCGATACGCGGTTGGCATCCTCGGTAGGCATGTAGGGGCATAGGTGCTTGGCGCAGCAGATTGCACCGACACCGGGTCCGCCGCCGCCGTGAGGCGAAGCAAAGGACTTATGCAGGTTCAGGTGGCATACGTCGGCTCCGATAAAGCCCGGGTTGGTGTAGCCGATTTGGGCATTCATGTTGGCACCGTCCATATAGACCTGACCGCCGTTGTCGTGGATGATTTGGCACATCTCGCGGATGGCCATCTCAAAGATACCGTGCGTCGAAGGATAGGTGATCATGCAGCCGGCGAGTACATCCTTGTTCTGCTCGGCTTTCTCGCGCCAGTCTGTGAGGTCGGTATTACCATTCTCGTCGCACTTAACGACTACGGGCGTAAAGCCTGCCTGCACGCAGCTGGCGGGGTTCGTACCGTGCGCCGAAGCGGGTATGAGCAGCACCTTACGCTGGCTCTGGCCCTGAGCCTTGAGGTACTCGCGGATGGTTACCAAGCCCGTATATTCGCCCGCAGCACCGGAGGTAGGTTGCAGGTTGCAGCCGGCAAAACCGGTAATGGTGCAGAGCTGTTGCGCCAGGTCTTGCAGCATCTCGTTGTAGCCTTCTACCTGTTCCTGTGGAGCCAGCGGGTGCACTGCCGTCCAACCCGGCATGGTGATAGGTATCATCGTGGCGGCGGGGTTGAGCTTCATGGTGCAGCTGCCCAGCGGAATCATGCTGTGCGTGAGACTGATATCCTTGCGGTCGAGGCGTTTGATATAACGCATCATCTCGGTCTCGGTGTGGTACAGACGGAACACCTCCTCCTGCATATAATCCACCTCGCGTACACGGCTCTCATCGAGTGCCCAGAGGCCGTCAAAGGCTTCCTCGCTATCCTCGTACGAAGGCACGTTATTACTCTGCTCGGCAAAGAGCTCGATGAGGTTGTTCATATCATCCAGGGTCAGCGTCTCATCGGTTGAGAGGCCGATGAACTCCTGCTCGAAATCGTAGTAGAGGTTGATACCCTTTTCCTCAGCGGCATTCTTGAAGGCCTCCATCTGCTTCTTATCGCCCACGCGAATCTTCAGGGTGTCGAAGAACTCGGCGTTCTCCTGCTGGTAACCGTAGGCCTGCATCATCTCGTTCAGGTAGGCAGCCTTGCTGTGGATACCCTCGGCGATCTCGCGGATACCTTCTGCACCGTGATAGACGCCGTAGAAACCGGCCATCATGGCGCATAGTGCCTCAGCGGTACAGATATTCGAGGTCGCTTTCTCGCGTTTGATATGCTGTTCGCGGGTCTGCAGTGCCAGGCGGTAGGCAGGACGATCGTGTGTATCCTTGCTCAGGCCGATGATACGACCCGGCATATCGCGTTTGTACTCCTCGCGGGTAGCCATATAGCCGGCTGTGGGTCCGCCAAAGCCCATGGGCAGACCGAAGCGCTGAGCGGTACCGCAAACGATATCGGCATCCAGGGGTTTGAGAAGTGCCAGCGCCATCAGGTCAGCCACGACCGTTACTTTCATACCGGCAGCATGGCATTGTTCCACAAAGGTGGTGTAGTCTTCCGCCGAACCATCGGCATTGGGCAGCTGAACCAGCGCGCCGAAATACTCGGCAGAGGGGGTGAAGGCAGCATACGAACCGGTCACGATCTCGATACCCTGACCCGCAGCACGGGTACGCATCACGCTCAGGGTGTTGGCAAATATCTTCTCGTCCACAAATACCTTGCAGACATTATTCTTCACTTGTTCGCGTGTGCGCAGGTTGCGCATCATCGTCATTGATTCGGCGGCAGCGGTTGCCTCGTCCAACAGCGAGCAGTTCGCCAGCGGCAGACCGGTGAGGTCGCTAATCATGGTCTGGAAGGTAAACAATGCCTCCAGTCGTCCCTGACTCACCTCAGCCTGGTAGGGAGTGTACGAGGTGTACCATACGGGGTTCTCCAACACGTTACGCTGAATGACAGCGGGTGTGATGGTTCCATACCAGCCGCGACCGATGAGGCTCTTATACGGCAGGTTCTCCGCTGCCAGGTCGGCAATGGTATCCAGGTGTTCCTGCTCCGTGAGCGGTTCATCCAGGTCGAGGGGCTCATCCAGAAGAATATCCTTCGGCATGGTTTGCTCGATTAATTCCTCGATAGACTGTACGCCTATCTCCTGCAACATCGCGTTGCGGTCTTCTTCACTCAAACCGATGTGACGGTTTTTCAAGTAGTTCACTTTCATGATATATTATTTGGTTTTTTCGGTTCTCGGTTATCGGTTATCGGTTATCGGTTATCGATTATCGGGTTTAGTTGCCGAAACCTTTGAGTATTTGCAGCACCTGCTGCATCTTCTCGCCGTATTCGGGGTGATGTGCATCGAGCCAGGTGCTCATCTTCTGCATCATACTGCCGATTAGGGCAAAGGGGTTGCCGGTCATATCCTTGGCGGCTTTCATGCAGTGGCGGCCGGCCTCGGTATCTGCCATTTGGGTCATATAATTCAGGTCATCAGCGCTATAGACGCGGCTGAATATCACCATGGTCAACTTCTCCATGTTACGGATGAGGTATGCGCCCGTCTCTTCGGCACGTTTCTCGGCATCGGGTATGCCCTGGTTCACCAGTTCCTGACGCACCATCCCCGTAACGGCGTTGAAGGAGTTATCCAGTATCTCGCCCACACCCGATTGTACATAGTATTGCTTGAAGGCTTTTTGGTATGCCTCGTTGATAGAAGCCGGAACCTTCAGATCCTCAACGGCGTTACCCTGCACGATAGCACCCATATCTTGCTGAAACTTCTCCATGAAGCGGAGGTATTCCTGGTCGTTCTGCAGGTTACCCAATAGTTGCTGTGCCTGCTTGTGCAGCTGTTGGTAGCGTTCGTCCTGATAGGTCTTGATCATCTCCTTAAGGTCGGCATCGGACACATGCTTCTCAAAGTACGGTTGCATCACGTCAACCAGGTCTTCGACCATCTGCGTCGTGGCATACTCGCTCACCACACCGGCTACTGCTGTAGCATTTTCAGCGGGAACGACACGCGTGAGTGCATCGGCCAACTGCTCCTGCATGTTCATCTCGTTGAGTTCACCGCTGTAGTTCAGATACGCTTTGAGCAAGTCGCGATACGACTCAGCCCGCAGTCCGGTCAGCGCCACCAGCACTACCATGACCATCACCAAAATTCGTTTCATATCAATTATCAACTATCAATTATCAATTATCAACTATCCTTCGACTTGCCTTACCAGCATGCCGGGCAGTATCTCCACCAGCGGTGCACCCGTCAGTTTGAACAGCGTGCCGTCAACCTCACCATCGCGGTCATTCTCGATGAGGGCATTGAAGCGGTTATCCCATATGCGGTTCTTAACGGGCTTGAGCAGGCCGACGCGTTTATAGACCAGTACACCCTTCTCCAGCTTGCATTGCAGTACCTCGAAGGTGGTGGTCTCCTTGACACCTTCCTTCTCGCCGACGGGCACACGGTAGCCTAACACCTTGCCCTTTTTGTCGTACTCCACCTGCGTGATGGGTGCCTTGACGCGGAAGGCCTCAAAGCGTCCCTGCAGTTCGGCTACGTTCTTATCGATCGAACGCACCGTGATCATCTGCAGCAGGTCTGTGCGGTTATAGCGCCCCTTCGTGGTGGTTTTCTCATCCACGGCAGACGCTGTACCCAGGTACTCCAATCGAAACGTCGTCTCATCGGCAAAGAATGCCCTAAGCCGCTCGGGATTGGGGGTCTCGGTATAATAGTTCTGGTAGAAGATATTAGCGATACTATCATTCCACACCAGCTGGAACAGGTACGAGTTGGTCGTCACCTTGAAGCCCGTGAACTTATCCGCTATATCCCCTACATCCTCGGCGAGTCGTTCGCCCGAGTTACCGCCCGACAAGGCATCCAGCAGACCGCCCAATACGGCAAAGGTAGCCTTGGTAGCATCGGCGCGGTTCTCGGCGGTGATATACGTCATATCACTCACCAGCACAAACGAGTGAGCAATCAGCTCATCGCCCACCTGTCGCAGCGTCGTAGCAGCATCAACGGTCAGCCCCGCCTTTGCTACATCCAGTATCGTCGCGTTGTAGTCGCTGCGGTTCACCAACACATCGGTGCCGAAATAGGCATTCTGCAGGCTGTCGCCCTTCAGGTCAAACCACTTGGCTACCATCTTCTTGGCTATCTCGCCCTCGTTCAGCAGACGCATCATCGCCTGCCCGTTGGCCTCTTTCTCCGCAGCACTCAGTATCATACTGCCGCCATAGACCTGACGATTGAAGCCCGTCTGACCCGCACGCACACCGGTTATCTTGCTGTTATCCAGCACATAGACACCTACATCGTGATTGTCGTACTTATCCATCGGAGGCAGGTCTTTGAAGATGGAATATACATCATAGCCGAACTCATCCTCGATATGATACACCATCATGTTGGTCAACGCATTGCGGAAGAACGGCGTTATCTCTTGGCTCTCGCGCACCTGCTGCGCCGACAGACGCAGGGCTATGAGCACGATGCTGATTAGGATTATCTGTCTTTTCATATTCACTTGCTGCTATTATAACGTTCTACATCACAGGGTGCTCCGTATTACTCGATTCGGAATATCTTATTCAGGAACGCCCTTACGTCGCACTCTACATACAGAAAGTCGCCCGGCTGACCGTCCTTACCGTCCGCACCGTTGCGCCCATCCTCTGCCTTACCGCTGCAGCCGCTGCCTTTTCCGTGGATACCACCCTTACCGCCGCGACCACCTTTGCCGCCGCGACCGGCATCTACGGTAGCCGTCAGCTCCTGCGTGCCGTACAGGCTCATGAAGTCCGGACTGAGGCAGAACAGGAACCGCGCACCATCCGTACCATCCTGACCGGGCTGACCATCGCTTCCGGGTTTGGCACAGGTGCCTTTTGTCGTGTGTACATTGCCGTCGCTGTCTTTGTAGCTGCTTTCGTCCACGCCGTTATTACCGTTCTTACCGCGCTGACCGTCAGCACCGTCCACGCCGTCGCCATCAAACAGAAACGGCATCCGAACGATGAAGACCTGCTTGGTATCCATATACACCATGAAGGCCAGATCATCAAACGCCTCGGTATAGACGGGCGAGAAGGCAAAAGCATGCGTATGACCGTCCAGACGGACTTCGTCCATCCATTCCAGGTGCAGGTCAAACGTATATTTAGCGCCCGAACTGATATGCGTGCAGACTATCTTATAATCCATCGGATACGTGCCTTGGGCTATATCCAGCCCCGTGCAACCGAACGTGATGGCATTACCCTGCATCTGCAGTACATCGTTCTGGCTCTCGAACCGGAACTCCGTCATATCCACGTACTTATGCTGATTGTTGACGATGCGGATCTTATTGCCCTCCAGCACGGCGTAGGAGATGCGGTCACGCTTGATGTTGAACTTGCCACCGTCGCCCTTGACATGTTCTCGACCGTGCGAGGTGTTCATCAGCCGCATCTGGGGCATATAGATGATATACTCGTCTGACGGGTTATAGGCCAATTGGTACGTGCCGTTCTCAGCCTTCACAAACTTGTGGAACTTGTTAACCACGCGGCTATCCACGCTCGGCAGCGAACCATTCTGACGCACCGTACGCTTCTGTTTCATCGCCTCAATGCGGGCAAACTTAGCCGCCATCGCGGGCGGCATAGGTGCCTCTGCACAGAGGGCCTCGGGCAGCGGCTTCTCCACTGCTTTCAATGACTGACCTCTCGCCGCCGACATACCCGTCAGCACCACCGCCAGCATCAAAATCACTCGTTTCATAGGTATCTCACTTTTCGATTATTTCGTTCAGATGTTAATCTTTACTCTGCCGGTAAAATTTATAAATTTCACTTCTAAACCTTTTCAGCCTGCAAAATTACAAAAAAAAATTGAACTATACAAATTTATTTGCAAAAATCCGTAACAAATTTGCATATTCCGAAAAAAAGTCGTACCTTTGCGCCCAAAATCGCAAACCGCACACTTGACGACCATGATAGACACGAAAAATATATCCTTACAGCATTATGCCGATGGCACACCGGTATAATCCAGCCCCCCACCAAGACCCCATGAATACCTCGTATCTCTCCCTCTCGCCTGAAGTACAGCAGGCTCTACAAGACAAGCGCCCCGTCGTGGCACTCGAGTCCACCATCATCTCGCACGGTATGCCCTATCCGCAGAACGTCGAGACAGCCCTGCGCGTCGAGCAGACCATCCGCGACAACGGCGCTACACCCGCCACCATAGCTATCATCGGCGGTCGACCCACCGCCGGCTGCACACCTGACCAGATCGAATACCTCGGTCGCCAAGGGCAAAAGGTCACCAAAGCCTCGCGGCGCGACTTACCCGTACTCGTGGCACAACGCCGCGACGGCGCTACCACCGTCACCACCACCATGATCATAGCCCATATGGCGGGCATTCAGGTCTTTGCCACCGGTGGCGTAGGCGGCGTTCACCGCGGTGCGGAAACGACCATGGACATCAGCGCCGACCTCGAAGAACTCGCCATGACACCCGTCATGGTCGTTTGCGCCGGCTGCAAATCCATTCTCGACATCGGTCTGACACTCGAATACCTCGAGACCAAAGGCGTACCCGTCATCGGCTTCGGTACCGACGAACTGCCCGCCTTCTATACCCGCCAATCGGGCTTCGGGGTCGATTACCGGCTCGATACACCCGCGGCTGTCGCCGACGCCTTCCGCGCACAGCGTGCTATGAACCTGCAGGGCGGCATGCTCGTCACCAACCCCATACCCGCCGAATACCAGATGGATAAGGCGGTCATCGACCAAGCTATTGAGACAGCCGTGGCAGAGTGTAACCGCCTGGGTATCAAGGGCAAAGAGACTACCCCCTTCCTGCTTGCCAAGGTCAAAGAACTGACCGGCGGCGACAGCCTGGCATCGAACATACAGCTGGTGCTCAACAACGCCCGTCTCGCCGCACATATTGCCCGCGAGTTAGCTACCGGGCTGCCGGCGTGATGGGAGTGACAAGGACTGTTATGCGCCCGAAAATGGTTCGAAAATGCTTCGGGATTGCTTCGGGATTGCTTCGGGATTGCTTCGGGATTGCCTCGGGAACGGTTCGGTTCACTCTCGCAGAAATTTCGGCTACATTTTAGGGGAATTGTGCAACTGTTTTTGTAAACACTTTCACGTATTCATGCCGGTTCATTCTCGGTTGTCGAACGACCAACGACTAAAAACGCACATAAGAACATCAAATCATGGAACGTAAAAGATTATAGGTTTTGCATGCTCAGAAAATGACGAAGATGTATGTGTTTGATACCATCTACATCGGAAACCGTATTGAGCGGGTTCATCGAAATAACCATCTTCGGATGGTTGTTTTTGATGGCTCTTAGATTGCCGAACTCCCTTTTCTCCGTCTCTTCATCCGCTATCAAATATGCGACTTGAATATAAATAGTCTGCTCTCCCTTCTCGGCCACAAAATCAATCTCTGCATTGCGTAACTGCCCGACCTGAATAGTATAACCCAACCGCAGCAGATGGAGATAGACGGCATTCTCGATGCGCTTCTCGATATCATTCGTTTGGCGTGTGCGAACCAGTTTATTGCGTATGCCAAGATCCTCGAAGTAGTATTTGTCATTGTTCTCCAGTAGTTGCTTGCCGTGAATGTCGTAGCGCTGAACCCGATAGGTCAGATACGCATTGCTAAGGTATTTGAGGTAATTCAGAATAACGGCCGAAGAGAGGTTCTCCCCCTGCGAGCGGAGGTATTTCATGATTGAGTTTGGCGAAACCAACTTGCCGATTGTATCACTCACTAAACGGCTGAGATTGATAAACGAAGTTACATTCCGAATCTGTTCCCGCTGCACGACATCTTTCAGAACGACCGTGTCATAAACGCTTTGGATATAATTCTTGATCTGTTCCGTATGTTCCAGGCCGATAAGCCGTAAGTAGGGTAACCCACCCCATAGCAGGTATTTCTCCAATGCCTCATCGCTGTCCTGCAACTGATGGAAATAGAGGAACTCCGTATAGCTAAGCGCGTGGATAGGTATCTCTATATACCGCGCAGCCAGCAGTGTGGACAACTCGCTACTTAGCATCTTTGCATTACTGCCGGTCACCACTACATCCGTTTCAGGTTGCTTAATCCAACTCCGTAACGAACGCTCGAAGCCCTGAATATCTTGTATCTCATCAATGAGGATATAGTTATGTTTGCCTTGGGCAATATGGTCAGAGAGATAGGCGTTCAACTCCTCATGCGTAGTAATGGCATCAAAAGCAGCATCTTCCTTGTCAATATATATGATATTGGCATTGGCATCAGTCTGTTTCTCTTGCGCCAGCAGACGCAGGCACATACTCTTTCCCACACGACGTTGCCCCGTGAGAACAATGATGATTCGTTTTCCAAGCCATTGTTGAATAGCTTGCGTGTAAGCCTCTCGTTGTAATAGTTCTTCCATCGTTACTCATTTTAATGATTCATAAACGCGATTCGTAACAAACCTACCCTAAGCGACCGCAAAATTACTATATTTTTTTGAATTGTGCAAATATTTTTGTTAAAAATCTAAAGTATAGTTCATATTTTTGCATTTTTTTGCAGATTTATGAAGTATAGTTTATATTTTTGCACAAAAAAAACAGCCATCATAAGAGGCGTCATGATGTAAGCATAAACGCCTTCATACACGACAAAACAACGTATGAACACGCTATTTCTGCAAAAAAACACTGCTATTCATTATTAATTATTCATTATTCACTAAAAAAGTTTGCGTATGTGCAATTTTTGTTGTACCTTTGCAAACTTTTTCGCTTTTTACAACGAATAAACAACCTAAATACAAACCCCGGGGAGAGAGATTTGATTGCTTGCAACTCCCCATAAAAAAGAAATGCTAAAATGAAGTACTTATTCACTTCTGAATCGGTGTCCGAAGGACACCCGGACAAAGTGGCAGACCAGATTTCGGATGCCATCTTAGACAATTTTCTGGCACAAGACCCGCGTTCACACGTAGCCTGCGAGACCATGGTAACAACCGGTCAGGTCATCGTAGCCGGTGAGGTGCGCACCAGCCACTACGTAGATGTACAGACCGTAGCCCGCGACGTCATTCGTCGTATCGGCTACAACAAGTCTGCCTATCAGTTTGATGCCGACAGCTGCGGCATCCTAACCGCCCTGCACGAACAGTCGGCGGATATCGACATGGGCGTAAGCCGCGGCAGCCGCCTATCACAAGGTGCAGGTGACCAAGGCATGATGTTCGGCTACGCTACCAACGAGACCGACAACTACATGCCGCTGACGCTGGACTTGGCACACACCTTAGTATATTCGCTCGCACGCATACGCAAGGCGGGCACAGAGATGACCTATCTGCGTCCGGACGCTAAGTCGCAGGTAACCCTGGAATACAACGAGCAGGGCGACCCCCTGCGTATCGATACCATCGTGCTCTCGACGCAACACGATCCGGAGCTTCCGGGTTCCGGCGTAACGGTTACCCCTGAGATGATCAAGCGCGACATCATCTCTATCCTGCTGCCCGAGGTGGCACGGCGTGACTCGCGATACAGCCGGCTGCTGGAGGCCTTCCTGCAGGATAAGAACGCCAAGCTGCTGGTGAACCCGACGGGTAACTTCGTCATCGGCGGCCCGCACGGCGACACCGGTCTCACCGGCCGTAAGATCATCGTGGATACCTACGGCGGTCGCGGAGCACACGGTGGTGGCGCTTTCTCGGGCAAAGACCCCTCGAAGGTAGATCGCTCTGCCGCATATATGGCACGTTACATCGCCAAAAACATGGTTGCCGCCGGCGTGGCAAAAGAGATGTTGGTGCAGATCAGCTATGCCATCGGCGTAGCCAAACCCGTCAGTCTGTATGTCAACACCTTCGGCACCGGCATTATGCCCGAGGCCAAGATCGTGAGACTGATTCGCCGACTCTTTGACCTGCGACCGGGTGCTATCGAACGAGACCTGAAACTGAGAAACCCCATCTACGAAGAGACCGCCTCGTACGGCCACTTCGGGCGAGCACCTAAGACCGTCGTCAAGGAGTTCCGGGGCGAGAACGGACAGATACTACGCCGCGAGGTAGAGCTCTTTACCTGGGAGAAGCTGGATCGCGTTTCCGATATCCGAAAGGCGATAGTTGATAGTTGATAATTCTTATCTCGGCAAAGCCTCGAACGATCGGCTAAAGCCGTACGATAGTTGATAGTTGATAATTGATAATTAAAAATTAATGTCACTACGATCGAAGAGACTGACCTGGGTGGCGGTGCTGGTGGTGGTAGCCATCGCGCTGGACCAAGCCCTGAAACTGTATATCCGCACGCATTTCCAGTTGGGCGAGGCGCGCGAAGTGCTGCCGTTCTTTCAGCTTTGTTTTATTGAGAACGACGGCATGGCTTTCGGCTTCGGGCCTAACCTGCAGTGGTTCAACAAGATCTTCCTGACCCTGTTCCGCATCGTGGTAAGCGGCGGACTGGGCTGGTACCTATGGCGCATTGCGGGCAATGCCCAACTGCGCACGTCGTATATCATCACCGTGGGTTTAGTGCTCGCCGGCGCTTTCGGTAACATCATCGACTGTGTATTCTACGGCAAGCTGTTCGGCTACGAGACCTGGTTCTACGGCAGGGTGGTAGATATGCTGTACTTCCCGCTGTGGACTTGGCCGGATTGGTTGCCGTGGCTGGGCGGAAGGGTATTTTTCGGCCCTGTATTCAACTTGGCAGACAGTTATATCACCTGCGGCGTCATCGCGCTGCTGCTCTTCTTCCGCAAGGAGATGGACGAGACGTTCAGGTTAAAAATTGATAGTTGAAAATTAAACGGATATATATTATCTTGGCCGTCGTAGCGATGCTGCTGCCGGCATGCCGGCCAAAGGGTGTTCCGTCGCCAAAGCAGATGGAAGACCTGTTGGTGGACTTGCACTTCACCGACGGCGTGTTGGCGGAAACGGGTCTGGTCTATGGGCACGAAGAGGAGTTACGCGGTTACTATGCCGCCATCTTAGCCAAGCACGACATGACGCAAGAGCAGTTTGATACCGCCCTGGTGTGGTACACCGCGCATTCCGTACAGTTCGAGAAGATCTACCCGCGCGTATACCAACGCCTCGAGAAACGTCTGGAGACGATGAATCGCGCCAGCGAGAAGACCGAGAAGCCGGTGATCAAGAGTCCGGAAGAATGGAGCGAGGCAAGCCTGCATCCGGTACATATTTCATGGCCGGAACAGCGAAAAGCGTACAAAGTAAGCCCTATTTTGCAGCTTGAGAAGTAAAAAATACATTTTTTTACAAAAAAATTTGGTCATGTCGAAAAAAAGTAGTACTTTTGCAGGCTCAATCGCGTTCGGTAACAAGATTGCACTGACTGACCGCTCCGCGCTCATTGAAAAAACAACATAAAACTCATTGAAAAAACAACATAAAATTAACCCGTTATGCTGGGCAGTGGTTCCGAAGAAGAGGAACGTAAAAGATGTCTGTCGGCATAGCCTAATAAAAACCAAATAAATGGATACATTATCTTACAAGACCGTATCGGCCAACAAGCAAACCGCTCACAAAGAGTGGGTCGTTGTTGATGCCGAAGGCCAGATTCTTGGCCGTATGTGCACGAAGGTAGCTAAGCTCCTCCGCGGCAAGTACAAACCCGATTTCACCCCCAACGTGGATTGCGGTGACAACGTTATTATCATCAATGCCGACAAGGTTCAACTGACCGGCAAGAAATGGACAGATCGCGTCTATGTACGCTACACCGGTTTCCCCGGAGGTCAGCGTGAGTTCACTCCGCAAGACTTGCTGGAGAAAGGCGCCGACCGTCTGATTCGCAAAGTGATCAAAGGCATGTTGCCCAAGAACCGTCTTGGTGCGCGCCTCATCACCAACCTGCACGTCTTTGCCGGTGCAGAGCACAATATGCAGGCTCAACAGCCCAAACAAATTGACATCAACACCCTTAAATAAGAATTGAACACATTATGGAAACAATCAATGCATTAGGTCGTCGTAAAGCAGCTGTTGCTCGTATTTACGTTAGCGAAGGCGCAGGTCAGATCACGATTAACAACCGTCCTCTGGATGTTTACTTCCCCAGTTCGATTCTTCAGTACATCGTTAAGCAACCCCTGGTGAAGCTTGGTGCAGAAGCTAAGTATGACATCATGGTGCACCTGGACGGTGGTGGTTACAAAGGCCAAGCCGAGGCTCTGCGTCTGGCTATCGCCCGCGCCCTGGTGAAGATTAACCCCGAAGACAAACCCGCCCTGAAGGCAGAAGGCTTCATGACACGTGATGCTCGTGAGGTAGAGCGTAAGAAACCCGGTCAGCCCAAGGCTCGTAAGCACTTCCAGTTCAGTAAGCGTTAATCTTTTGGCTTTTCTTTGGCATCTTTGGCTTTTCGGTGCGGTCATTATGGTCACCATAACTCCCTTACCGGAAATGCTAAATCTGCTCAAACAAAATTCCAAAACCAGAAGATAACTCCGAATAGGAATACCACTCCAAATCGTGCACATGGATTTCGATCTCACACGATTGTCTGAGCCCAACCAATAATGCACACGCGTTATGCGCGTAATAAAAATAAGGTACGCGTCACGTTGCGGCTCGGATACACGGAGCAATAATCATTATTCATTAATCATTATTCATTTTAAAACAAAATGAGAACCAATTTTGACCAATTACTTGAGGCAGGTTGCCACTTCGGTCACCTCAAGCGCAAATGGAATCCCGCCATGGCTCCCTACATCTTCATGGAGCGTAATGGTATTCACATCATCGATCTGAACAAGACCGTTCTGAAAATCGACGAAGCTGCAGAAGCTCTGAAGAACATCGCTAAGTCGGGCCGTAAGGTGCTGTTCGTAGGTACCAAGAAACAGGCTCAGGAAGTAGTGGCTCAGTGCGCACAATCCGTACAGATGCCTTACATCACCGAGCGTTGGGCCGGCGGTATGCTGACCAACTTCCCCACCATCCGCAAGGCTGTGAAGAAGATGGCTACCATCGACAAGATGATGACAGACGGTACGTTTGATAATATCTCGAAGCGTGAGAAACTGCAGATCACCCGTCAGCGCGAGAAGCTCGAGAAGAACCTCGGTTCAATCGTTGACCTGACTCGTCTTCCCTCCGCCGTATTCGTAGTAGACGTGATGAAAGAGCATATTGCCGTAGCAGAGGCTAACCGTCTGGGTATCCCCGTATTCGGTATCGTTGATACCAACTCGAACCCCAATAACATCGACTTCGTTATCCCCGCCAACGATGACGCTACCAAGTCTATCGAGGTCATCATGAACGCCGTTTGCGGCGCTATCCGCGAGGGTCTGGAAGAACGCCGTATTGAGAAGGCCGACGAAGAAGCTGCTCAGGCACAGGCCGAGGCTACCGAAGAGGTTGCACAGCCCAAAGAGCGTCGTCAACGCGTTCGCAAAGCTGCTCCCGCCGCTGAGCCGGAGAAAGTAGCCAGCGTAGAAGCTACCAACGAGGAAGAAACCGCAGAGTAATTAACAAGTAATAATGAATAATAAATATCGCGCGGCTATTTATACCAATACAACCGATATTCATTAATCATTGATCATTATTAAATTCAAACAAAAATGGCTGTAACACTTGCTGATATTAAGAAACTGCGCGACCTGACCGGCGCAGGCATGATGGATGTAAAGAAAGCCCTGGAAGAAGCCAATGGCGACTTCGAGGTAGCAAAAGACCTGCTGCGTAAGCGCGGTCAAGCTATCGCTGCCAAGCGTAGCGACCGTGAGGCCAGCGAAGGTTGCGTACTGGCAAAGGCAGAGAATGGCTTTGGTGCTATCGTAGCCGTTAAGTGCGAGACCGACTTCGTAGCTAAGAACGAGGACTTCGTAGGTCTGGTAAAACTCATCCTGAACGTAGCCATGGATCGTCAGCCCGCTGACCTGGAGGCACTCAAGAATGAAGTTATCGACGGTCGCACACTGGCTGACTGGGTAACGGAACGTAGCGGTGTGACCGGTGAGAAGATGGAGCTGAGCGACTACGCTTACCTCCGTGCCGCTAAGGTGGACGCTTACAACCACCTGGGCAACAAGCTCTCGTCGCTGGTAGCTGCTGACAACGCTGATGCTAATCAGGAGATTGTTCACGGCATGAACATGCAGGTAGCCTCTATGGCTCCCGTAGCCCTGGATGCCGACCACGTAGCGCAAGAGATTAAAGACCGCGAGCTGAGCGTGGCTATCGACAAGACCAAACAAGACGAGGTCAACAAAGCCGTTGAGAACGCACTGCGCAAAGCCGGTATCAACCCCGCTCACGCAGACAGCGATGATCATATCGCCTCCAACACCGCCAAGGGTTGGCTGACCGAAGAACAGGCTGAGACCGCTCGTCATATCCGTGCAACAGTTCCCGCTGAAGCCGAGGCTCAGATCAACATGAAGAAAGTTGAGATGATTGCACAAGGTCGTCTGCAGAAGTTCCTCAAAGAGAGCACACTGATGGAACAACAGTATATCCTCTCCGACTCCAAAGAGCTGGTGAAAGACGTTCTGAAAAAAGAGAATGTCACCATTACTGACTTCCGCCGCGTGACCCTCAATCAGGAGTAATCCGCCCAAGCGGACTCAACTACCCCCAAACCAAAACAGGCGCGCCACGTGTGCGCCTGTTTTGCTTAAAATGGCACGATTTTTGTAGCCAAGACGCTGGTTAATGGCATGAAACGCTGGTTTTCACTCATACTACTCGGGCTGATTGCATCGGTCGCTACGGCGCAAGTCGTGGTGCACGGTCGTATATTATCTGCCGTGGATAAGACACCCATTGAGATGGCTACCGTGCGTCTGTTCATCTACAAAGCCAATGACAGCGTCATGGTCAAGGGCGCGCAGACCGACCACGACGGCGAATACTACCTGGATAAGGTCTATCCCGGCGATTACAAGCTGTATATATCGAGCGTCGGGTTCCGCGAGCAGTGCGTGCTGACCACCGTCAAGGACCAAGACGTGCAGATTCGCGACCTGCTGCTGGCAGAAGATGTACAGGCACTCAGCGAGGTGGAGGTCAAGGGGCACGCTGCCGAGATGACCGTTAAGGGCGACACCATTGAGTTCAACACCGCCGCCTACAAGGTGGAGGAAAACGCGATGGTCGAAGACCTACTGAAGAAACTGAACGGCGTGCAGGTAGATAAGGAAGGCAACGTCACCGTCAACGGCGAGGGCATCAAAGCCGTGCGCATCGACGGCAAGAAGTTCTTCGGCAACGATGTACAGACCGCCACCAAGAATATCCCCGCGGATATGATTGAGAAGGTGCAAGTCATCGATGAGAAGTCCGAGACCGCCAAGCTGACCGGCTTTGAGGACGACGAGACGGAACGTGTCATCAACCTGAAGCTGAAGCAGAACCGCAAGAAAGGGGTCTTTGGCAACTACTCGGCAGCCGCCGGTGCCGATATGGTAACCGACAACGGCGGATGGTTTGACTACGGCAACCCCGCCTATGGTACTACCGCCGCGCAGCGCACCAAGCATTTCTTTGAGAACGACTTCCGCTACGAAGCCGGCGTCTTCACCAATATCCTCTCGGGCGAAAGCCAAACTACCATCATCGGTGCAGCCAACAACACCAACCAGATACGTATGGGTCGAGGCCGCAGCGGCTTCGGCTCGCAAAACCAAGGTATCACATGGAGCGAGAACATCGGTATCAACACCAACGTGGACTTGAGCAAGAAGATCATCCAACTGGATAGCCGTTCGAGCCTGGCTTTCGGCGGCGACGTAGCCTTCTCGCACGCACGCAACGACAGCAAAACCATCCAGAACCAAGACCGCTTCTCCAGCGACGCTACCTACCACAACAACGATACCACCTCGCGCCGCAGCCACGCCTGGGATGTAAACCTACGCCTGGAGCTGGAGTACCAGATTGACACGCTCAACAAACTGCTGCTGCAACCTACCCTATCCTATACCTACAACAACGCCACGGGCGGTAACACCTACCGCTACCACCGCGACAGCATCCTGGTCAAAGACGGCTACCAGGACCAACTCACCAACTCACGCGAGATAGGCGGCGGCATGAAGGCGATCTACAACCGTAAGTTCCTCCGCCCGGGGCGCACCCTGACGCTGACGGGCGACTTCAACTATGCCGATACCAAGAGTTACAACAAGACCTACAGCTGGGATAACATACTCAACCACTCGCAGGTGGACCAATACGCCAACACGGGTAGCGGCAAACTATCCTATTCGCTGCGCGCGTCGTACGTAGAACCTATCTACAAGAATAACCACCTGCTGGAGTTCGCACTATCCTTCTCGGGCAACACCCGCAAGTCAGACAAGGTGCAGATGTCGATGGATACCCTCCGCAACGAATACGCCTACGACAGTGCCTACTCCAATAACCTGCAGACCCGTTTCTATTCCGAGGCAGCAGAACTGAACTACCGCTGGATATCCGAGAAATGCGACCTGACGGTAGGCGTCAAGTTCAACCCCTCGCAGACACGATCCATCTCGTACTACGGCAATATGCTGGATCGCGACACGCTCATCTCGGTATTCAACTGGAGCCCCAATGCCAGCTTCAAGTACAAGATGGGCAAGAAGCAGTTCGCACGTATCATCTACCGCGGCAACACCATTCAGCCCTCTATCAACCAGATGATGCCGGTGCGTAACAACTCCGACGCCATGAGTGAGACACTCGGTAACCAGGGCCTCAAACCCGCCTTCCAACATACGCTACGCTTCATGTTCTCGAAGTTCAACATCAAGCGTTTCTCCAGCATCATGACGGGCATCAGAGGCAACCTCACAAAGGACGCACTCGCCAACAACACCCTCTACGACGAGACCGGAAAGGTGTATATGCAGACCGTGAATGCCGGCTCGCTGCCCTTTGACGTAGGAGCCGACCTGATGTACAACACACCGCTCGCCAAGAAGATGCTGCAATTCCATACACGCACCGCCATCTCCTATAACCAGCGGGTGGCATACACCTCATCGGAGCTGACAGCCAGTGAGATAGCCGACATCATTGCCCGCAACGACATCATCTTAGGCACGCTCAGCAAAACGGGCAACCTGCTGGTTCAGGAGAACCTGAGCCTGCGCTTCACGCACGATATCGTGGACATTGGCGTTACCGGCGACTTTAACTATTCGCGCACGCAGAACTCGGTGCAGAAAAACAGCCTCTCGAACGTCTTCAACTGGACGCTGACGGGCGATATTGAGTTCCACCTGCCTAAGAGTTGGACCATCGGTGCCGACTGCGGCTACACCGCCCGTTACGGGTATAAGTTAGACAATGTCGACGAACTGATACTGAATGCACATATTAACAAGTCGTGGAAAAATGCCACACTCGCGCTCAAGGTGATGGATATCCTCAACGACAAAAAGAATATCGTACAGACCGTCAGCGATAACTCGGTCAAATACCAGAAGTTCAACTCGCTGCCCACCTACTTCACGCTGACCTTTACCTATAAGTTCAACAAGATGGGCGGCCAGCAGGCCAAAGGCATGGCGGGATTTATCCAGGAGGCTATCGAGAGCGGCGCTGACCCGAGCAAAGGCCCCATGAAAGGCAAGATGCCACCTACTCCGCCCAAGCAGTAAAGATTTATGTACGATGTACGATGTACAATGTACGATTTATGTATAAAAATAACGGAAAAAAGCATTTTTTTGAAGAAAAGTTTGCGTATTCCGTTTTTTTTTTGTACTTTTGCAGTCGATTTGAGTGAAGGTCTTTTTCGGCCGTCATTTATTCCCCGATAGCTACTATTTTATTTAATTTATGCAATACGACATTAAGAAATTGGAGCGCATGTCGCTCGATGAACTGAAAGAGACAGCAAAACAAATGGGTGCAAAGATCAAGAAGTCCTTTACCCCCATGATGATTATCTATGCCATTCTCGATGCACAGGCCGACCAGAAGGCAGCCGACGTGCAAGCAAAAGAGGAGCAACGCGAGGCGGAACGTCAGGAACGCCGTGGTGGTAAGCGCGAGCGCATTCGCCTCAAAGCCCGCCCGCAGAAGATTGAAACCGACCAGATGCGCAGCAACCGCGTCGTTGCAACCGTCGGCAATGAGCTGGAACAACTGGGTGAGATGCAGGAGCAACTCAAGCAAAACAACCACCATGCCAACCGAACCGTACAAGCTATTGAAGCCCGCAAACCGCTAACCGACATCAACGATCCTGCTCATACGGCAAACGATACCAACACCCAGCCACCGGTTCAGGGTGAGCTGGTTTTTCAGGAGGAACAAACCAAAACAGCAGAGAAAAAAGCCGAGGTAAAAGAAGACAAGAAACCCGAACCCAAGAAACGCGGACGCAAGCCCAAGAATGCCAAGAAAGAGGAGCAACCCGTAACGGAAGCGAAAGAACAGAAGAAGGCCGAAAAGAAGGAGGAGCAGACCGAAGAGAAGAAAGCAGAAGAACAGAAGGCTGAGAAGAAGGCTGAGGAACAGCAACCGAAGACGGGTAAGAAACGCGGACGCAAACCCAAAAATGCCCGCGAGGCAGCACCGGAAGCAACTTTAGCAACCGCAGAAGCAGCCGAAGTGCCTACTACAGAAGAAAACCTCGAGCCACAGACCGAGCAACCCGAGCAGGCTACAGCAGCCCAAGAGCCGAAGGCAGAGAGCGAAGAGCCGGTAGCCGAGGCGCAACAAGAGGTACTGGCTGACTTTGGCGACAAAGTCATTGCAATGGGAACCCTGGAGTGCGCACCCGACGGCTACGGTTTCCTGCGCAGCGCTGACTACAACTACATCTCGTCGCCCGACGACATCTACGTCAGCCAGCAGCAGATACGCCAGTATGGTCTCAAACAGGGTGACACCGTTGAGTGCACCATCCGCTCGAACAGAGATACCGACAAATATTTCCCCATGGATAAGGTCATCCGCATCAACGGCCTGCAGCCCGAGATTGCCAAGGAGCGTATCTCCTTTGAGAACCTCACTCCCCTCTTCCCTGACGAGAAATTCAGGCTCTGCAAGGGTAACCGCGAAGACCCGTTGTCGGTACGTATCATCGACCTGTTCTGCCCCATTGGTAAGGGGCAACGCGGACTGATCGTAGCGCAACCCAAGACAGGTAAAACGGTGCTGCTCAAGCAGATAGCTAATGCTATCTCCGCCAACCATCCCGAGGTATATATGATCATTCTGCTCATTGACGAACGCCCCGAAGAGGTCACGGATATGGCCCGCAGCGTCAATGCCGAGGTCATCGCTTCGACCTTTGACGAACCGGCTGAGAACCACGTGAAGGTGGCTAATATCGTGCACGAGAAAGCCAAACGACTGGTCGAATGCGGTCACGACGTAGTCATCCTGCTTGACTCCATCACCCGTCTGGCTCGCGCCTACAACACCGTGGCACCCGCCAGCGGCAAGGTTCTATCCGGCGGTGTAGAAGCACAAGCACTGCATAAACCCAAACGCTTCTTCGGCGCTGCACGTAACATCGAGAATGGCGGCAGCCTCACCATCATCGCCACCGCGCTGACGGAGACCGGCAGCAAGATGGATGACCTCATCTTCGAGGAATTCAAGGGTACAGGTAACATGGAGCTACAGCTGGACCGCCGCCTGAGCAACAAACGCATCTTCCCCGCCGTCGATATACCCGCCAGCAGCACCCGACGCGACGACCTGCTGCTTGACCCCGAGACACTCAGCCGTATGTGGATGATCCGCAAGCAACTGAGCGAGATGAGCTCAACCGAAGCTATGGATAAACTCAAGAACTACATGGAACGTACTGCCAACAACGAAGAGTTCCTGCTGGCAGTCAACGGAGCGAGATAGTTCTTATCTCGGCAAAGCCTCGAACGATCGGCTAAAGCCGTACGATAGTTGATAGTTGATAGTTGACAGTTGATAATTGATAGTTGACAGTTGATAATTGACAGTTGATAGTTTTGTGTCAAGTATATTGATTCTAAACGGACCAAATCTGAATATGCTGCAATACCGTGACCCGGCGCAATACGGCTCACGAAGCATGGAACAGATACTGCTGGGTGTACAACGCGCGCACCCGGAGGTTCGTTTTACCTATTACCAGAGTAACCACGAGGGTGACCTGATTGATAAGATACAAGAAATAACCCGACTCAGCCTCACCGTAGGGGGAGGAGAAGAGAATCGATACGCCGGTATCATCCTCAATGCCGGAGGCTACACGCATACCAGCGTGGCGCTGCGCGACGCCGTGGAACTCTGCCCGCTGCCCGTCGTAGAGGTACACCTCAGCGACATCAGCCGGCGCGAACCCTTCCGACGCGTCAGCCTGCTAACCGACGTTACGATAACACAAATAATCGGATTGAATTGCTATGAGGAAGCTGCTGCTTATCTCCTTCATAACGCTTCTTAGCCTCGCACTATGGGCAGAGAACAGCGTTACCGGGCACGTCATGGATAAGATGACGCGCCAGGCTATTGATTTTGCCAATGTATCGCTGCACCACCCGGGCGACAACGTTCCGCTGAGCGGCACCACAACCGAAGAAGACGGCTCATTCCTGCTGGCAGGGATGGCGAACGGCACCTACGAATTGCGTTTCTCCTTCACGGGCTATAATCCCGAGACACGCACCGTAACGCTGAAAGGCGAGCAGGTGGACGTAGGTAAGATCTACCTGGAGGAATCGAGCGAGGTTCTGCAGGAGGTGGAGGTCGTCGGACAGGGAACTACCATGCGCTTTGAGTTGGATAAGAAGATCTTCACCGTAGACCAGAACATCGCTGCCTCGGGCGGAAGTATCACCGATGCCTTGGAGCAGGTGCCCGCCGTAGATGTGGACCAGGAGGGAAACATCAGCCTGCGCAACTCCGAAAGCGTCGAGATATGGATCAACGGCAAACCCGCCGGACTGACAGCCGAGAACCGCGCCGACGTACTCAAACAGATGCCCGCCGAGAGTATCAAGGAGATCGAAGTCATCACCAATCCCAGCGCCAAATACTCGCCCGAAGGTACCGCAGGCATCATCAATCTGGTGATGAAAAAAGACCGTAAGGCAGGCTACTTCGGCAGCGTGAGCGGCACGATAGACTACTGCCTGGCATCGCCCTGGACCACACCGCCCGGAGGTCGCGTTGGCGTGAACTTCAACTTCAACAAAGGCATCGTAAGCGGCTATTTCAACGTAGGGTACCACTACCACTCCTCCAACGGCGAGACCTATAGCGACCGCTACAACTACTACCCGACGGATACCACCCGCCTCATCAAGCAGGGGCAAAACAACCACCGCGGCGGTGGCATGTTTCTGCGCGGCGGCCTGGACTTCCGCGTGACAGACCGCTCCACCTTAGGCGTCAGCGGGTTTGGCATGGTATCCGCCAAGAATGACAAGACCGGCGGAGCATTCTCATCCGTCAGCCAGGCACCGACGCATTACACGCTGTACGATGTAACCAAGTTTGCGGAACCCCAGTCGAAAGACAACGAGGAGAGTATCCTGCGCGAATACGACCGTGACCAGAAGGGCACGGGCAATCACCCGGGCGGCAACGTGATGCTACACTGGCTGACCGACTTTACCAAGCAGCACAAACTGATGGTCTCGGCGCAATATGCCCAGTTCAGCTGGAATGGTGACAACCTCTATATCGAGCGTGAGAATGGTATCGCTACGACGCAGGAACAGCTCAACGAGAACCTCGACCGCTCGGTGCAACTCAAGGCTGACTACGAGTGGAAACCGACCGAACAGAGCCGTCTGGAAGCCGGATGGCAGACCGACTTGGCATGGCGCAGCACGCTGGCAGACGCGTGGGATTGCGCGGATGAGGCGGGCACACGCACCTTGGAGCTGACAGACTACTACAACGACTTCCGCAACAACGAACAGACCCACGCACTCTACATCACCTACGGCAACCGGTTCTGGAATAAGTTTGCCGTGCAGGTAGGTGTGCGCGGCGAGTACTTCAAGCGACATATCGTGAGCGACTACTACGATGCCTCGGGCAAGGCTACCTCGACGGCGCAGGATACCTCCTATTTCCAGGTCTTCCCCAGCGTCTATCTCAGTTACGACTTCGGACACGGGCACGAGCTACAGGTCAACTACACCCGCCGTATCGACCGACCCCGCGGTCACCAGATTAACCCACGGCAAGACTTGAGCGACCCGACGAATATACGATACGGTAACCCCTACCTACTGCCCCAATACAGTTCGGCGGTGGAACTCAACTACCTCAAGAACTGGGAACGCCATGTGCTGTCTGCAGGTCTGTTCTACCGCTTTGCGGATGATGTGCATCAGAACATCCAGTTCAACGACGGCATTACGATGCGCAACACCTTCATCAACGCCGGCCGTCGTCACGAGGCGGGTGTGGAAGTGGTGGTCAAGAACCGCCTCTTCGGCGAACTGCTGCAACTCACCACAAGCGCGAACTTCTACTACAACCGTCTCGACCGCGCGCAATACACGCCGGTGATCAACGGCACGGAACTGGATCCGGTCACCCTGCCCGGGCAGAATACCGTGGCGGGGTCGGTTAGGCTGAACGCCAACTTTATGTTTACCAAGACTTTCTCGGGCCAACTGAGCGGACGCTACCGCAGTCCGCATGTCACCGCCCAGGGAAAGACCGACCATAGCTACAGTCTGGATATCGGGCTGCGCAAGACCTTCCTCGACCGCCGACTGGCACTAGCCTTCAACGTACGCGATATATTGAACTCGCGCGCACGCCGACGCTACAACTACGGCGACGGCTTCTGGCAGTACAGCCGGAACCGCTGGAACTCGCGCGTCATAAGCCTGACACTGACCTATAACTTTGGTAATATGAAACCCAAACGCAATGAGACGTATAACGCTAATAGTAACGATTCTGGTTCTCAGTACGAGGATATGGGCACAGATGAATAACCCCTATGTGGATGACAAACTCATCCACTTCGGTTTCTCACTCGGTGTCAACTTCATGGGTTACGGTGTCACCGACACCAACGAACCCGTCAACGGCGAGATCTACCACGCACGCGTCAGAAACCTGATGCCGGGGTTCTCTGTCGGTTTCATTACCGACCTGAGGCTGAGCCGGCATCTCAATCTGCGTTTCACCCCCGGCCTGCATTTCGGGCAACGAACCGTGACATACAAGACCGAGTCCGGCGCAGCAGTACGCGGTAGCGAGGGGAACGGCCCCAATACCGATATCCTGTCGCTGCCCATCGCCCTACCCCTATACCTGAAGTGGTCTGCCGAGCGCGAGAAGAACTACCGACCATACCTCATCTTCGGCGGCGGTGCCAGTTACGACCTCGGCGGACAGAAAGAGCGACCGCTCTACCAGAAGAAGTGGGATTACTTCATCGACTTCGGCTTTGGCTGCGACTTCTATTTCCGCTGGTTTAAGTTCTGCCCGGAACTGAAATACCAAATCGGCTTTGCCAACATGCTGACACCCGTATCCGACCGACCCGAGTTGGGCAAACCGGACTATTTCTATACCCAAGCCCTCAGCAGGCTCAGAAACCAGATGATAACCTTGATCTTCAATTTTGAGTAAGATGAGCCGACTACATACCCTAATCTCCGTCATACTGACGACCCTTGTGCTGCTCAGCGCCTGTCGCGAGCAGCAGATAAGCGACGACCCGACGCTGCGTCTCTCCTTCTCGACCGACACACTCGCCTTCGACACCGTCTTCTCGACCATCGGCAGTTCGACCAAACGGATGATGATCTACAACACCAACAAGAATGCACTACTCATCCGCTCCGTGAGCCATCAGAGCCCGTATTTTCATATCAATCTGGATGGTGAGAACCGCGAAGACCTACTGCATGATATCACCCTCAATGGCGGCGACAGTCTCTTTCTTTTCGTGCGCGTGAACGTGGACCCACAGGATGTCAATAGCCCCGTGCTGATCGAAGACCCGCTACTCTTCACCGTCAACGGGCATACCGACACCGTGCTGATGCAGGCCTATGGCCAGAATGTAGAGATCATCCGTTCGGCTAAGGGACGCACGGAATACGGCAGTCACTTCTTCCGTAACACCAAGCCCTACCTCATCTACGATACCATCGTCATCGGCGGAACGACGCTGCTGGAGGCCGGCGCTACACTCTATATGCACAGCGGTGCTAACATCGTATGCTACGGTTCGCTCAAAGCCGAAGGCACGCCTACGGACCCCATCCGCATTCAGGGTGACCGCACCGACCGGCTCTTTGAGAATGTTCCCTATGCACACGCCTCCGGGCAATGGGGAGGTATCTACCTGTACCATACGGCTGATATGCCCGTACCCGCGTATCGGTTCTGTCACACCGAGATACTCAGCGGCACCATCGGTATCTACTGCGTCAACGAGACACCGTATGACCGACCCGCTTTCAGTATGTACAACAGCCGAATCCACAACCACGCGGCTTACGGCATCGTGCTGCAGAACGTCGATGACACCATTGCCAACAGCGAGATCAGCAACTGCGCCGGCTACTGCGTCTATCTGCAGGGCGGCGAGCATGTGCTGATTCATAACACCATAGCCGGCTTTTTCGGTTATCCCTATACCAACCTCAATATCCACAACACCTCGCCCGAGGATGTAGCGGCGCTTTTTGTCAACGATATGTCCAAGAGCACAGCGCCTAATAGCCTAACACTACTGAACAGCATCGTCACCGGCCGACGCGACAACAGCTTCGTCGTAGCCACACCCCTACCCGCAGCCTTTAGCGGCGATGTGCGCCATAACTACCTGAAGGCAGACACACTGCACCAAGCCTGGTGCAGCGATAACCGGTATGCGCAGAAGGAAGATACTGTCTTCCGAAATATATACTACCTCTACCGGGAGTACAAATACTACGACTTCCACCTATCGGAACACAGTCCCGCTATCGGCATTGCCGATACGCTGGCCACCCTGCTGCTGCCCTATGACCGCGACGAGAACCCCCGCGATCTTCCCTCTGACGCAGGATGTTATCAGTTGATAGTTGATAATTGATAGTTGATAATTCTTATCTCGGCAAAGCCTCGAACGATCGGCTAAAGCCGTACGATAGTTGATAGTTGATAATTGATAATTGATAATTGACAGTTGAAATTAGCTGCTACCATAGGATTCTTTGACGGAGTGCACCTCGGGCACCGGTTTCTGCTGGCCCAACTCCGTGCTACCGCTGAGCGCGAGGGGCTCGAGTCGGCCGTTGTGACCTTCCGCGAGCACCCCAAGATGCTGCTGACCGGTCAGTCACCCGCGCTGCTCACCACCACCGAAGAACGCCTCCGACTGCTTTCCCAGACGGGTATCGACCACCTTATCTGCCTCGATTTCGCTGCGGTGCAGCAGCTCACCGCCGAAGCGTTCATGCGTCTCTTGCACGAACAATACGGCGTAGATATCCTGCTAATGGGCTACGACCACCGCTTCGGTAGCGACCGGCTCATAGCCATCGACGACTACATCGCCCGCGGTGAGGCCGCAGGCATACGCGTCAGGCTGCAGGAGCAAGCTCCCGCGGGTGCTGTATCCTCCACACGTATCCGCCGTGCACTACAGGCAGGGCGTATCAGCGAAGCCAACGAGCTACTGGGCTACGCCTACACCCTCAGCGGCACGGTGGTACACGGACGAGGACTGGGACACCAACTCGGTTTCCCCACCGCCAACATCGAACCCGAAGCCCTGAAACTCATCCCCGCCCCGGGCGTCTATGCCACCCGTATTTATCTCTCTAACGAGAACCCAGAACCGAGAACCCAGAACCGAGAACCGAGAACCCAGAACCTATCCATCACGAACATCGGCTCCAACCCCACCGTGGGCAATACGAATACGACCATTGAGACGCACATACCCGATTTCAAGGGTGACCTGTACGGTCGGCATGTGACCCTCACGTTTCTCAGACGCATACGAGGCGAACAGCGTTTTCCCTCACTCGACGCGCTCAAAAGGCAGATAGCCGCCGACATCCGGCAACTGGATTAGACACCGAAATATAGTCGAATCTTTTCCCCGACTTCACCGAGCCATTCCCGAAGTAATCCCGATCCAATCCCGATCCAATCCCGAAGCAATCACGAGACAATCAGGCAGTCTGTCACAACGCAATTTTGCACCCCATTCTGTACCCGCACGTTCACGATGGTCGCCGTGTGGTCGCCGTGTGGTCGCGGAGTGGTGGCGGCTTTGACTCGTATTTAACGGGTAAATAAGGCGTTTTTTATGCCTAAATGCTCCATAAGTTTCATTTTCCGGCGAAAATCTTTGTATATTCCAAATATTTTTTGTAACTTTGCAGGCTAATTGGTAACGAAGGCAAAGAACAGTTATAGAATAACTCATCAAAAACACCTTTATTATGCTGCACACCAACGAAGAAGTGGCTCGCTGTCTGCTATGCGAACAGGCGCCATGCGGAGCAACAATCGCACGCGCGCTACGCGCACTGAGATTCGATAATCTGTGGACCGCTCGCGAGTTGCTCAGCCAACTCAACGATTTAGAAATTGAGGCTGCCGAGCAAGCCTGCATTCACTACGACAGACCTATCCGCATTGCGGAACTGAAGAAGGCTATCCTGATGCCGGGCGAAGACAAGCCGGCTGAGCCCGTCAGCACGGCGAGCACCGATAGCCTGCCGTCGCTGGAACTCAATTTCTGCGACTTGGTGTGCGAGAACCCGTTCTTTCTGGCCAGTTCAGCCGTCTGCACCAACTACGAGATGGTCGCTCGCGCCCTGGAAGCCGGGTGGGCCGGCGTTTTCTACAAGACCATCTGCAAGCAAGACATCCGCGAGGTCAGTCCGCGTTTCGATGCCGTCAGAAAAGAGGGCACGCCGTTCGTGGGCTTCCGTAACATGGAGCAACTGAGCGAAAACCCCTACGAAGAGGACTTCGACATACTGCGCCGCCTGAAGACCAACTACCCCACCAAGCGTATCATCGCCTCGATCATGGGGCAGAGTGAAGAGGAATGGGTGGAGCTGGCCAGGATGGCGGAAGAGGCAGGTTGCGATGCCGTAGAGCTGAATTTCTCCTGCCCGCAGATGCGTTTGACCGGACTGGGAAGCGATATCGGTCAGAACAACGAGCTGATTCTGTTCTATACCTCGTTCGTGAGAAACGCGGTGAAGATACCGGTTATACCGAAGATGACGCCTAACATCATGACGATGACCCAACCCGCCTTGTCGTGCTTCTTCGGTGGCGCACACGGCATCAGCGCCATCAATACCATCAAGTCTATCACGATGAGCGATGACGCCCAAGTTAGCGGCAAGAAGACCATTAGCGGCTACTCAGGCAAGGCGGTTAAGCCCATCGCGCTGCGTATGATCTACGAGATGACCGGCAACCCGATTCTGCAGAAAGCCGGTATCGAACGGCATATTGACATCAGCGGCATCGGTGGCATTGAGACCTGGCGCGACGCGCTGGAATTCATACAGCTGGGCTGCCGCAACGTGCAAGTATGCACAGCTGTAATGCAATACGGCTACCGCATCATCGATGACCTGAAGTCAGGCTTGCAGCATTATATGCGTGAGCGCGGTATTGTGGAGCTGAAGAAGCTGGTAGGCGAGGAGCTGAAGAACTTTGTGATGCCGTCGGATTTAGACCGCGAGACCATGGTGTTCCCGAAGATAGACCGCCAGAAGTGTATCGGCTGCGGGCGCTGCTACATCTCGTGCCAAGACGGAGGTCATCAGGCTATCTCGTTTGGCGAAGACCGCACGCCGCATATCATCGGGCAGAAATGCGTGGGCTGCCACCTCTGCCGCCTGGTATGCCCGACGGGTGCCATCGGCGTAGCAAAAAGAATGAGAAAAAACAGTTGACAGTTCTTATCTCGGCAAAGCCTCGAACGATCGGCTAAAGCCGTACGACAGTTGATAGTTGATAATTGATAGTTGATAGTTGACATTCCCCCCCTTTGAAAGGGGGCCGGGGGGATTTGAGAACCGACTTGGATACTAAACAGAACATAGTAATCAGGGGAAAGCGGTGGCTGAGAATGCTGCTGATGCCGGTGTTGCTGCTCATGACGGGCTGCAACACGCTGAAGTTTGTGCCCGAAGACCAATACCTGCTCGATAACACCAAGATTGAGGTCACCGACACCAAGGAGGTGAAGCCCTCGGAGCTGAAACAGTACTTGAGGCAGACGCAGAACTCGAAGACCTTGGGGTTCTGGAAACTGCAACTGCATATCTACAACACCGCCCCGCTGGATACCACGACCAAATCGAAGAAACGGCTCGCGCGTAATGCCCGTAAGATGGGCGAGGCGCCGGAGATATTCGACGCCGGCCTGGCATCGCAGAGCATGAAACAGCTGACCAAGGCGTTGCAGAACCGCGGCTTCTTCAATGCCACCGTGGATACATCGATGGCCTTCAAGGGGCGCAAGCTGACGCTGACCTACCTCGTGCACGCCAACGAGCCCTATTACCTGCGCAACGCCGCATACTACCTGCCCCAAGGCGCACTCAGGCAGTATGCCATGGATAAGGAACAGTCGCTACTGAAGGAGGGTATGTACTTCAATTCCGACGTGCTGAACCAGGAGCGCGCACGGCTGGAACGCGAGATGCGCCGTAGCGGGTATTACTATTTCGAGCGTTCGCTGCTGCAGTATACCGCCGACAGCACCGTTGGCGACCACCAGGTGGACGTCGAAATGAAGATGCAAGACTACTACGAGGACTTGCCCGATACGCTGCAGCAACGTATCTTTGCGCGGCAGATGATACGCAACGTCTATTTTCATCTCGACTACGACCCCAACTACACGCGGCAGATGACCAGCATGCAGTCCTCTGAGAAGGATAACTACCACTTCACCTGGGTCAACAAGAAACTGCTGCGCGATCGAACCCTCATACACACATGCGAGATAAAACCCGGCGACTGGTACGACATCAAGAAGGTGGAAGACACCTATGCCAACTTCAACAGCCTGGGGGTGGTCAAGTACGTGGATATCAGTTTCAAGGAATACGAGCCGGGCTTGTTAGACTGCCATATTGTCATCTCGCGTCGCAAACTCAACACCTTCACCGCCGAGGTGGAGGGTACCTATAGTGCGGGCGACTGGGGTGTAGCAGCCGGCGTAGGGTATGTGAACAAGAATATCTTCCGCGGAGCGGAGGAACTAAGCCTCAAGGTCCGCGGCGGCTACGAATGGCGGCAAAATGGAGGTCGAGCCATCGAGGCGCGAGCACAGGCTGGACTGAAATTCCCCAACAGGCTCAAGATAAACCTGGCATTCAACTACCAACAGCGTCCGGATGAGTTCACCCGCACCATTGTCAACGCCTCATTAGGCTGGAGCATCAAGCGCCCCAATAGCCCGTGGACACACCAGTTCTCGTTTGTGGACCTCAGCCTGGTCTATCTGCCCTATATCAGCGATGAGTTCCGCTCGGTATTCCTGCAGCCGACCAATATCCTGAAATACTCGTACGAAGACCACCTGATCTTAGGTCTGTCGTATTCGTTGGCTTACACATCGTTTCGCGAGAAGCAACCCCTGCGACCGTTTGGTAACTTCCGCGCCCGTGTAGAGGTGGCGGGTAATGTGATGGATGGAATAGCCCGTCTGGCGGGTGTTCAGCCCGGCGAGGACGGCATGCGTCAGGTGTTCGGTATCTGCTATTCGCAGTACTTCAAGGCGGATTTTGACTTTGCCTACCATCAGATATTCAACGAGAAACACCGCCTGGTATTCCACGGCGCGATAGGTTGCGCCATACCGTATGGCAACAGCAAGACCATTCCGTTCGAGAAACGCTATTTTGCCGGCGGCGGTAACAGCGTCAGGGGTTGGACGATGCGCGGCTTGGGCCCCGGTAGCTACAAAGGACTGACCAAGAAGATAGACTACAACAACCGCGCGGGTGACCTGAAGCTGGACCTCAACGTAGAGTACCGGTGGAAGGTATGGAACTTTATCGAGCTGGCGGCTTTTACCGACGCGGGTAACATATGGACCATCGATGACTACGATAACCAACCGGGCGGCGGCATCAAGAAGGACTTCTACAAGCAGATAGCCTGGAGCTACGGCGTGGGACTACGACTGAATTTCACGGTCTTTGTCTTCCGTATCGACTACGGCATCCGCCTCTACGACCCCGAATACCTGAGCTACGATGCACCCAAAGCCTGGCGTACGGCATCCAACGGTCTGGGGTGGAATGATATGAGCTTCCACTTTGCAATAGGATACCCGTTTTAGTTGATAGTTGACAATTGATAGTTGATAATTCTTATCTCGGCAAAGCCTCGAACGATCGGCTAAAGCCGTACGATAGTTGATAATTGATAGTTGATAGTTGATAGTTGACAGTTGATAATAGAATTTTAAATTTTAAATATTAAATTTTAAATTCAAAGAGAATATTAAATATTAAATTTTAAATTCAAAGTCACTATGTTATTTTGCAAGAAACAAGACGGGCAACAGCCCCGCAAGAACAGAGGATGTCTGTGGACCATCATTATCTGTTTAGTCATTTACGTTGTGCTGTGCGGCATTATCGGTGCGGCATTCGGCAGCATGTTTGAAACCCCGGAAACCAAACTCACCGACAACACCGTTTACAAGTTGGAGATGAGCGGCATAGTCGTAGAGCAAGGCCAGGAGGATAATCCGTTTGCCTCGCTGATGAGCAGCACTCCCTATTACAACCAGCCCAACACCGTAGGCCTGAATGACCTCATCGCCAACATCCGCCTGGCGGAAGGTAGCGATCAGGTGAAGGGTATCTATCTGTACGGTGGTGAGTTCAGCATCGGTCAGGCTTCAGCCAAAGCGCTGCGCGACGCCCTCTTGGATTTCAAACGCTCGGGTAAGTTCATCATCGCCTATGCTCCGAGCTACGGTCAGATCAACTACTACATCGCTTCGGTGGCTGACTCCATCTACCTGAACCCCACGGGTTCGATCAGTTGGAACGGTCTGAGTGCCCAGAAGATGTACTTCACACGCGTGCTGGAGAAGATCGGCGTGGAGATGCAAATCCTGAAAGTCGGCACCTTCAAGTCTGCCGTTGAACCGTATTTCCGCACCTCGATGTCGGATGCCGACCGCAAGCAGACCGAGGTTTACCTGAACGGTGTGTGGAACGTACTGAAGGAAGGTGTCAGCCTAAGCCGCGGCATCAGCACCGAGGAGTTGGATAAACTGGCTGACCGCTACATGGGCGTAGCACCCGCAGAGGATTATATCAGTTCGCACCTGGCTGACCGCCTGGTCTATGCCGATGAGATGGACAGCGTGCTGACACGCCTGGCAGGCAAGGACTACAAGCTGGTTTCCACCGCCAAGATGTCGAACGTGAAGAAAGCCAAGTCCAGCGCCAAGGATAAGATTGGCATTCTGTACCTGGATGGTCAGATCTACAGCGAAGAGGGCGACGGCATTGTGGATACCAAGGTGCTGAAGACCATCAAGAAGATGCACAAGGAGCAAGACCTGAAAGCCGTCGTGCTGCGCGTCAACAGCCCGGGTGGCAGTGCGGATGCCAGCGAACAGATTCACCATGCCATACAGACACTGCAGGCCAAGGGATTGCCCGTTGTCGTTTCGATGGGTGACTATGCCGCCAGCGGAGGTTATTATATCTCCTGCGAAGCCGATTATATCTACGCCGAGCCCAACACGCTGACGGGGTCTATCGGTATCTTCGGTACTATTCCCAATATAAAGAAACTGCGCGAGAAGATTGGTCTGGATGTTGACTGCGTCACCACCAACCGCCACTCGGCACTGGATAACAACATGCTTTTCCACGGTATGAATCCCGAGGAGCAGAAGATCATGCAAGACATGATTGAGCGCGGCTATGACCTGTTCACCCGCCGCTGCGCCGAGGGTCGTCACCTCACGCAGGATAGCATCAAGGCAATCGGCGAAGGCAGAGTATGGCTGGGCCAGGATGCACTGAATATCGGCCTGGTGGATGCATTGGGTAATATGGACGATGCCATCAAGAAAGCCGCCCAACTCGCTGAGACCGAAGACTACCAGCTGGTTTACTATCCCGAGAAGAAAGACCCGATGGCAGAACTGCTGAATCTGCTGGATAACACCACCGACGAAGAGAAGCTCATCTTGCGCATCAAGGAGTTCGCCTCCAAGCCGCGCATCATGGCACTCATGCCGGAGGTTACTATTCAATAGTTGAGTGTTGAGAGTTGAGAGTTGAGTGTAGTTGAGAGTTGAGTGTAGTTGAGCGTTGAGTGTAGTTGAGAGTTGAGTGTAGTTGAGCGTTGAGAGTTGAGTGTAGTTGAAAAAATGAACAATTTTTTGAAGATATTCTCCCTGCCGGCGAGCTGGCTGTACAGGTTGGCTATCGGCATTCGTAACAGTCTGTACAACAGCCATTTTATCCACACGACAGACGCTCCGCTGCCCGCTATCTGTGTGGGTAATCTGGCTGTTGGCGGCACGGGCAAGACGCCGATGGTAGAGTACTTGATCCGTTTGCTCAGTCCGCACTACAAGATAGCCGTTCTCTCGCGCGGCTACAAACGAGCGACACGGGGTTTTGTGCTGGCAGACGAGAATGCGACGGCGGCGAGTATAGGTGACGAGCCGCTGCAGCTGCATCGCAAGTTTCCGAATATCGTGGTGGCGGTATGCGCCGACCGGGTCATGGGCATAAAACGCCTCCGGCATGCCTTCCCGGACCTGCAGCTGGTCATCCTGGACGACGCCTTCCAGCACCGGCGTATCCGCTGCGGACTGAATATCCTGCTCACCGCCGCCGATAGGCTGTACGTTGATGACCACTACCTACCCTACGGGCGCTTGCGCGACGCCAAGAGTCAGAGCCTGCGTGCCGACATCATCGTGGTGACCAAGTGTCCGGAGGGGCTCCAACCCATCGATAAACGCCTGATTGACACGCGTCTGCACTTGCCCTCGTACCAGTCGCTCTTCTTCTCAACCATCGGTTACCCCGAGATACCCACCGGCGGGAGAGTTCTGCTCGTCACAGCTATCGCCCACCCCGAGTACCTGGAGAGACACCTACGGACCCTGTTCCCGAACTTAGAGACGCTCTTCTACCCCGACCACCATGTACTAAACCGCAACGAGTTACGCTTCCTGGAGCAGAAAGCCAAGTACTACGACCGTGTACTGACGACGGAGAAAGACCTGGCGCGGCTGGCAGAGGCACCGCTGAGCGATGCCCTCCGCGATAAGTTAGAGCCCATACCTATCCTCACACAAATCGATAAACACGAGGCATTCGACCGACAGGTACTGACCTACGTGCGCGAAAACATACGAAAGCGATGAATATCATACGCCTACTCAAACGCTTTGTGCCGCCCTACAAAGGCTACGTGGCACTCAATATACTGTTCAATCTGGTATCAACGGTGCTGTCGTTGTTCTCGTTTGCGGCTATTATACCGGTGCTGAGACTGCTGTTCGGTCTGAGCGAGGCAGAGGTAGCCTATACGGAGTTGAGTTCGGCGGTCTCGGTCGAAGAGTTTATTGACGCCGCGCGGGGTAACCTATACTGGTGGATGGAAGAGCTGGTAGCCACCCACGGTTCGGGTTATGTGCTGTTTCTGTTAGGTGTATTCCTCATCGCGATGACGGGTCTGAAATGCCTGACCGCCTGGCTCGCCAATTACTTCATGGTGCCTATTCGCACGGGTGTACTGCGCGACTTGAGGCAGCAGCTGTACAACAAGGTAACGCGCCTGCCTATCGGTTACTTCACCGAAGAGAAGAAAGGCGATGTGATGTCGCGTATGACCAGCGACGTAGGCGAGGTAGAGAGCAGCATCATGTCATCGCTGGATATCTTGTTCAAAGACCCGCTGATGATCCTGGTGTACCTGCTGACCTTGTTTTTCATCTCGTGGCAGCTGACGGTCTTTGTGCTGCTGCTACTGCCTATAGCTGGGCTTATCATCGGTCGTATCGGTCGTTCGCTGAAGCGTTCCTCGACCCGCGGACAGGAACAGACGGCTGAGATACTGACGCAGATTGAGGAGACCTTAGGCGGGCTGCGGGTAGTCAAAGCCTTCAATGCCGAAGAGAAGTTGCAGACCCGTTTTCTAAACCTCATCAACGATACCCGCCGCACGTTCAATCGTATCAACCGTCGGTACTACCTGGCGCACCCGGTGTCGGAGTTTCTGGGTACAGCCCTTATAGCCGTGCTGCTGTGGTACGGCGGCGGGCTTATTCTGAGCGAGCACTCGACCATTGATGCAGCCACGTTCATCTATTACCTGGTCATCTTCTACTCGATCATCAATCCCGCCAAGGACCTATCGAAAGCCTCGTACGGTATCCGTCGCGGTACGGCCTCGCTGGAACGTATCGATAAGATTCTGACGACCGTCAACACCATCCGCGAGCCCGAGCAGCCGCAGCCGCTCAGTAGGTTCAGCCGGCAGATTGAGTTCGATGATGTCAGTTTTGCCTACCGGCCCGACGTACCGGTGCTACGGCATATCAGGCTGACGATACCTAAGGGCAAGACGGTAGCGCTGGTGGGTCAGTCGGGCAGCGGCAAGACCACGCTGGCAGACCTGCTACCGCGTTTCTACGACGTGACAGAAGGGGCTATACGGCTGGATGGAGAGGATATCCGCCACTTCCGCACGAGCGACCTGCGCGAGCTGATGGGCAACGTCAATCAGGAGGCGATACTATTCAACGACACATTCTATAACAACATCACCTTTGGTGTAGATACCCGTCAGCCGGCTCCGGGCGGTGGCAGCTGGCAGCAGGCGGTGGAGCGTGCTGCGCGTATTGCCAATGCGCACGAGTTCATCATGGCGACGCCGGATGGCTACGAGACGCTGATAGGCGACCGCGGCAGCCGGCTGAGTGGCGGGCAGCGGCAGCGTATATCCATAGCCCGCGCCATACTGAAGAACCCGCCGATACTGATTCTGGACGAAGCTACCTCGGCATTGGATACCGAATCGGAGAAGCTGGTGCAGGAGGCGCTGGAGAAGCTGATGCAAGACCGCACCTCGCTGGTGGTAGCGCACCGGCTGAGTACCATTCGCAACGCCGACCTCATCTGCGTGCTGCAAGATGGTCAGATCATCGAGCGGGGCACCCACGACGAGTTGATGCACCTGAACGGCGCCTACCGCCATCTCATAGAGATGCAATCAGAGGGGTGAGGGTGATTCGGTTATCGGTTATCGGGAGAGACGGCAAGGGAATGCCGTCTCTACGGGTGGCCACGGTGATCGGTGATCGCGCCAACAGCCAACGGCCAACGTTATTTTCCGCCGACGAGTTTCTTGATTTCGTGTAGCTTATTGAGGGCGTCGATGGGTGTCAGGTTGTTGATATCCAGGCGTGTCAGTTCGTCGCGTATCTGCTCCAGCACAGGGTCATCCAGCTGGAAGAAGGATAGCTGCAACCCCTCGTGCGCACCGACCGAGCCCTTGACAGCACCGATGGATGCCTTGGGGCTATTTCCCTCCAGGTCTTTCAGCACCCGGTTAGCCCGCTCAACGATGCTATGAGGCATACCTGCCAGTTTAGCCACGTGGATACCGAAGCTATGTTCGCTACCGCCGCGCACCAGTTTGCGCAGGAAGATGACCTTACCGTCAGCCTCGCGCACGGACACGTTGTAGTTACGAATACGGTCAAAGAGGCGTTCCATCTCATTGAGTTCGTGGTAGTGGGTGGCGAAGAGGGTCTTAGCATGGAAGCGGTTCTCGTGGATATATTCCACGATAGCCCATGCTATCGAGATACCATCGTAGGTGCTGGTTCCGCGACCGAGTTCGTCAAAGAGCACGAGGGAGCGTTCGGATAGGTTATTGAGGATACTGGCAGCCTCGTTCATCTCCACCATAAAGGTACTCTCGCCCACCGATATATTGTCGTTAGCGCCGACGCGCGTGAAGATCTTATCGACGATACCTATCTCGGCGGAGTCTGCGGGTATGAAACTACCCATCTGCGCCATGAGTACGATGAGTGCGGTCTGACGGAGCAGGGCGGACTTTCCCGCCATATTGGGCCCGGTCAGGATGATGATCTGCTGGCTGTTGTTATCCAATAGTATATCATTGGGTACGTATTGTTCGCCCGGCGGCAGGTTCTGCTCGATGACGGGGTGTCGTCCTTGGCGTATGTCAATCCGTAGTCCGTCGTTGAGTACGGGGCATACGTAGCGGTGCTGTGCAGCGATGACGGCAAAGGCGGCGAGGCAGTCGAGCTGTGCGATGACACGTGCATTGAGTTGCAGTTGGGCTACATAGTCGGTCATGAAGAGTAGCAAGTCCATGTATAGTCGGTTCTCGATGACGGCGATGGAGTCTTCGGCATGGCTGATCTGTTCCTCGTATTCCTTGAGTTCGGGTGTTATATATCGCTCGGCGTTGACGAGTGTCTGCTTGCGTATCCACTCGGCGGGCACCTTATCTTTATAGGTGTTGCGTACCTCCAGGAAATAGCCGAAGACGCTATTATAGGCAATCTTGAGGCTGGGTATGCCCGTCTGTTCGGCTTCGCGTTGCTGTATCTGCAGCAGGTATTGTCGTCCGTTATGCTCCATATCGCGCAGGTGGTCCAGTTCTTGGTCCACGCCGTCGGCTATGGTGTTCGGTTTGCCCTGTACGGCAGGCGGGTTGGGTGCGATGGTGCGGTTGATACGTTCGGCTACGGCATCGCAGCAGTCGAGTTGTTCGCCCAGCAGGTGCATGAAAGACTTGTTTTCGGTCTGCAGGCAGGCCTCCTTGATGGTGCCGATAGCGTTCAGGGCTCGGCTGAGTGCCAGGCATTCGCGGGGGTTGATGCGTCCGGTAGATACCTTACCGGCGATGCGTTCCAGGTCTTGTATGGTGCTCATCTGTTCGCGCAGCAGGTCGCGTATATCGGGTTGGCGGAAGAGTTGCTCTACGACGCTCTGCCGGTTGCGGATAGCCTTGATATCCTTGAGGGGCAGCGAGAGCCAGCGTCTGAGCAGGCGCGCGCCCATAGGGCTGACGGTCTGGTCGAGTATATCGAGCAGGGAGCAGGAGTCGGCTTTGCCTGAGGGGAAGAGTTCCAGGTTGGTGACGGTAAAGGTATCGAGCCATACGTATCGGTCTTCCTCGAGTCGGCTGAGTGAGCGGATATGACCGGTCTGCAGGTGCTGTGTCATATCCAGGTAATGCAGTATACCGCCGGCGGCGATGATGGCAAGTGGCATCTGCTCCACGCCGAAGCCCTTGAGGTTGGCGGTGCCAAACTGCTTGGTGAGGCGGTCACGTGCGGCATCCATGGTGAGCATCCAGTCCTCCAGTTCAAAGGTGAAGTAGCGGTTGGTGAAGGCGGCTTCGAACTGCTCGCGTCTGCCCCGCATATAGAGTACCTCTTTGGGTTGCAGGTTCACCAGCAGTTTATCCACATACTCCGCGGTGCCCTGCCCCACGAGAAACTCGCCGGTGGACAGGTCGAGAAAGGCAGCGCCGATTTGGTCTCTGAGCTGTTTGTCGGTAGCGAAATGCACGCAGGCGACGAAGTTGTTCTCGCGTGTCTGCAGGGTGGTGTCGGAATAGCTGACGCCGGGAGTGACCAGTTCGGTGACGCCGCGTTTGACGAGTTTCTTGGTGAGTTTGGGGTCCTCGAGTTGGTCGCAGATAGCGACGCGCAGACCGGCCCTGACGAGCTTAGGCAGGTAGGTATCGAGTGCATGGAAGGGGAAACCCGCCATCTCGATAGAGCCACTGCCCTGCCCGCCGTTGGAGCGGTGGGTAAGGGTTATCTGCAGTTCTTTGGCAGCCCGTACGGCATCTTCGGCATAGGTCTCATAGAAATCGCCGCAGCGGAAGAGCAGCAGGGCATCGGGGTATTGTTCCTTGATCGCGCGGAACTGTTTCATCATCGGGGTATCACTATTTACCATTTGACGATTTACGATTTGACAATTTATTTACGATTTACGATTTACCATTTACCATTTCGTACATCAATCCATCATTCCATCATTCCACCATTCCACCATTCCACCATTGAAACTATTTAATATCCACGGTGAAGCGGAGGTTAAACATGCGTCCGGTCAGGTAGTTGGGGCTGGCGAAACGCACGCCGTCGGTCGCCGTGATCCAATAATAGGAGTTGACATTCTTCCAGTCCACCACATTGAACACCTCGAAATAAATACTCCACGCAGCCACATGCTTTGCCGAAGGTTTGCGCATGAACTTATCGGTAGCCGCCGAAAAGGTACGGCTGGCACCGAGGTCGATACGTTTGTAGATAGGCATATGGCCCAGGTAACGCATCTGTTCCTGCCTGGGGTAGCCGAAGGGCAGTCCGTCGGCGAAGAGCAGTTTGAGATGGAATCGGTACTGCGGGAAGCGCGGTATATAGTCTTGGAAGAAGAGTGTCAGTGCCCAGCGTTGCTCCTGCGGTTGCGGGAACCAGCCACGGTTATAGGGGTCATCGACCATGCGCATCTTGCCGGTCATGGTAGAGAAGCTGAGCCAGGAATCGACGCCGGGCACCAGTTCGCCGTAGAACTTAAGATCCAGTCCGGCGGTATAGCCCCGTGCATCGTTCACGCCGGAGTAGCGCACGCGCACATTATCGACGCTGTAGCTCTCCATACGGTCGATATACTTGAAGTACGCCTCGGCGGTGAGTCGGAAGGGTCTTCCCCAGGCACGGAAGTAGTAGTCGGCGCCCGCTACGACTTGTGCGGAGCGCTGTGCGCGGAGTTGGTTATTGAGTTGGATACGCGCCACGCCTTGGTCCATGGTCATGCGTCGGTATTCCTTGTAGAAGGGAGCCTGGTAGTAGAGTCCGGTAGCGATGCGGAAGGTGAAGTCGCGTTTCCAGCCCGGTATGATGGTAAGGTTGGCGCGGGGGGAGACGAGTACCTCGTTGGTGAACGATGACCAGTTCATGCGCACGCCGCCGGTTAGCAGGATGTTACCGCGTGCGGTAATCCATTTATAGGTCTCTTGCGCGTAGGCTTCGAGTCTGCCGGTGGTCATCTTGCTCTGTGCCTTGAGGGCATAATAGAGCGGCATGGTGTGTCCGTCGTCGGGCATAGAATAGCCCATTGAGTCGCGCCATTCCCACTCGCTGATGCGGTCGCTGATGAGTTCCAGTTTGCCACTGATGCCCCACTCCAGCCGGCTCTGTCCGTATTTCCATGCGCCCTCGTAGGCCAGGGTTGCCAGTCCGGCTTCCAGGTTATTGCGTGCGTGCTCGTGGTAGGTGCCGGTGCCGAGTACGGAGCTGTTCTTATTCTGTCCGTCGAGGCTTTCGCCGGGTCGGCTGACGGCGGAGGAAGAGCCGGAGGCATCTTTCTCGGATAGCACATATTCCGATCGTATGTCGTAGGTCTCGCGTTCGTTGGTATAGTAGCCGGATAGGGTGATGAGTGAAAGCAGTTCGCCGCGGGTGATACGCTGTTTCCCCTCGGCTTGCAGGGCGAGGAAGGCGGTGATAAAGAGGTCTTTCTCCTGCCCCTCGTACCAGATGGTTTTGTTGAGCGGTTGCAGATACGTACCGAAGCTCTCGCTCATGGAGTCCGGCCGAAAGGTATAGCTGTTGCGTGAGAAGTTGCCGAGTAGGCGGATTTGCCACGGTTCTCGGGTGGGGAGTTGCCAGGTCATCTGGGTCTGGTAGTCGATGAAGTTAGGCTGGTAGTTCCCCTTGGTGGGCAGTGCGCCCAGCATGTAACGTGAGGTCTTGTAGCGTATGCCGTGCATCTGTGAGCGGGTGCTGTCGCCCCAGCCGACGTAGGCGTTGGCGCCCAGCAGGGATACGCTGATGGATGACTCGAGTCGTTCGGGTCGTTTGTAGCGGATAGCCAGCACGCTGGCCATCTTATCGCCATAGCGTGCATCGAAGCCTCCGGCGGAGAAATCGACCTTCTCGACCATCTCGGGGTTGACGAAGCTGAGTCCCTCCTGTTGCCCGGAGCGCAGCAGCAGGGGGCGGTGTATCTCGATGCCGTTGACATAGACGGAGTTCTCGTCGAAGTTACCGCCGCGTACGTTATACTGGGTGCTGAGTTCGTTATTCTGGTTGACGCCGGCGAAGGTGATGAGGAGGCTCTCGATGCTACCGCCGGTAGCGTCAGGCATGACGCGTGTGAGGGTGCCCTGCACCTGGTCCATCTGCCCGGTGCGGCGGGCCAGCCCGCGCACCTCGACCTCCTCGAGCCACTGGGCGTCAGTGAGCAGCTCGACGTTCACATTGACGACATCGCGATCGGTATAGAACTGCTGTCGCAGGGTCATATAGCCGATCATGGAATAGGTGATATAGACGGTATCCTGCAGGTCGAACGAGAGGCTATAGTAGCCGTTCTGATTGGTGGTAGTGCCGGTCACGCCGTCCTCGAGATAGACGTTAGCGAGTTCGATGCCTACGTTTTTCTCATCAACAATGTATCCGTACACGCGTACTTGTCGGGCGTGTACGGATAAGATTGTCAGCCATAGCATGAGCAGACAGCATCGTATGTGCAGTTTGCTGAGCGTGGCGCGGTTTTACTTACTGAAGTAGCGTTTGTAGAGGCCCTGGAAGCCGCTGCCGTGGCGTGCTTCGTCCTTAGCCATCTCGTGAACGGTATCGTGGATAGCATCCCAATTCATGGCTTTGGCGCGCTTGGCGATCTCCAGCTTGCCTTCGCAGGCGCCGGCCTCTGCCATCATGCGTTTCTCCAGGTTGGTCTTGGTATCCCAAACGACATCGCCCAGCAGCTCGGCAAACTTAGCGCAGTGTTCCGCCTCCTCAAAGGCATACTGACGGAAGGCAGCAGCTATCTCGGGGTAGCCCTCGCGGTCAGCCTGGCGCGACATAGCCAGGTACATGCCTACCTCGGTAGCCTCACCCATAAAGTGAGCGTTGAGGTCCTTACGCATCGCTTCGTCGGCGTCCTTAGCCACGCCGATCACATGTTCGCACGCGAACTGGATACCTTCGGTCTTAGCTTCTTTCCACGTAACTACTTGTTTGCACTGGGGGCAACGCTCCGGTGCCTCGGGTCCCTCAAATACGAATCCGCAAATCGGGCAAATGAATTTCTTGTTCATGTCGTGTTTTGATTAAAGATTGTTTATACAATTGGGCTGCAAAGATACTGCTTTTTTTTGACATCTGCAAATTTTGCGCTATTTTTTCGTGCAAAAAAGCTATTTTCGGTTTGCATTATTCCTTTTTTGTCGGAAATATTTGCATATACACACTTTTTTTTGTACCTTTGCAGCGAAATTTTATCGGTTCTCGGTTCTGGGTTCTCGGTTATCAAATTCCCCTGCCCCCTTTCAAGGGGGAGTGACTAAAGACAAATGGTAAATAGTAAATAGTAAATGGTAAATAATTTTTATGATTTCAAAGTCCTCAACAACCGAGGCAAAGAGGTGGCCCTCAGTGACTACAAGGGTCAGGTTATTTTGATCGTCAACACGGCATCGAAATGCGGTTTCACTCCCCAATACGACGGGCTCGAGGAGCTGTATAAGAAATACAAAGACCGGGGTTTTGTCATCTTGGGATTCCCGTGCGACCAGTTCGCCAATCAGGAACCGGGCAGCGATGAGCAGATCGAGGAGTTCTGCCGTCTGAACCACGGTGTGACGTTCCCGCTGATGGCGAAGAGTGATGTCAACGGAGCGAACGCCAATCCGGTATTTGAGTACCTGAAGGCGCAGGCTCCAACGGAGGAATACAAGGGTCTGAAGGCGAAGTTAGCGCATGTGACGCTGAAGAAGATTAGCAAGAGTGTAGAGAAAGAGAGTGACATACTGTGGAACTTCACCAAGTTCCTGGTATCGAAAGACGGCATGACGATACAGCGTTTTGCTCCGGTCGCCGAGCCGAAAGACTTTGAGGAGAACATCGTCCGCGAGTTAGCAAAATAAAGCGCAGCTATAGAGACCGATAAGATTACGGTTCTACAAATAAAAAAAATCGCTCGTTACCGGGCGATTTTTTTTCGTTGTTCATTGTTCATTATTCATTGTTCATTATTCATTGTTCATTATTTTGCCGTCGTCTCAATCTAAGTGCATACCCTCCGGCAAGCAAAAAGAGCCAAATCCAAGGTGTATCCCCAACCGGCACACCGGGTTCCGTCGGTGTGCTGATATCAACTACCGTCTCATCGCCAAAGGGGTTCTCCCCTTCGCGAAGCGGGCCCGAAGACCAGACTGCGAAAGAGACTCCGGTAGCTGAAGCCATCGGCAACTCCGAACCAGACAACGTCAACGAGGATGTTGAGCGAAAAGACTGCATGCCGCTTACATCATAGACAGAGGTATAACGCGAGGCTGACACTCCGTCCCCCGCATGGCTCGAAGCGGATACACCCTTGTACTGCGTACCATAGGTCTGAGCCATTACGGGCAAAATAAGAAAGACGGCACAGAGGATAAGAATCGGTAGGAGCAGTACACGTCTCATAGACGGACCTCCTTTCCGGTAGCATCATAGATGCGATTACCGCACTGAATAAACAGACATCCGTCCTTCACGAACTTACGCGTCAGGGCTTGAGGCTGTTCCGTTGCCGACGGAGCAGCTTCAGCAGGCGTCGGGCTTCTGGGGTCGGTAAAGGCCACATGAATAGCAAACCGACTATCATCCTGCGTGCGCGGAGTTGTGAAGGTATAGGTATCGGTCATCAGATCGGTCACCTCCTGCGTCTGATAGTCGATGAGTTCCAGGCGCAGCAGGCCAGCGGTAGCATACCGCGGATTGATGGCGAAGGTATAACTACCCGTCTCCGGCGCACGGAAGCCAACGGGTATGACTTGCGCAGCCTCGGCACGCGAAAGGGCATTGAAAGCTAAGCGCGTTGCGCCCGACAGCGAATAGGTAGCTAAGGTATAACCATTACCAAACATCTTCTCCAAGTCAGCCCCCACCTCATAGGCGGCTGTATAACGATCGGATATGACGAGCCCAAGTTTATCAGCTGATTCACCGTCGGCGGTGGTGAGAATGATTCCGGTCTTAACAATATCGCTATCCGTCGTGCGCTGCGGAGCGTAGATAGGACTATCCTCATTCGTCTGCCGCCCGGCCTCACTAAACGCCATATTACCATTCGCTCCCACCTGAACAAAGAAACTCCATCCCGGACGCAAATCGGCTTCGGCACCGTCAATCTGGATATATTCGGCAAAATCGTGGCTTGGTATGCTGACATATGGAAGTTCTTCCGTGTGGAAACACGACATATAGGGCACACCCAGCATATTCCAGCCGGCATGACGAGGTTGAGCCGTCGCCGCGGAACCGGAATAAGCAGTAACAGCTATCGCATTCTTGGTATGGGTAGCCTCATCATAGGTAGCACTACCCTTTTCGCCAGCAGCGGTCCAGGCATCATTGAAATCCAACGGAATCTTCAGCAGTGCCTCCCCTTTGACGGCAACGGCTGTGACGATATAACCTTTGCCGGGGGATAAGATTTGATCATCGCTTACCACTACCCAATTGCTGTTATCTTCGCCATACTCAGCACGGTTTGCGCCGTTGTACTCTTTGATAACATAATGTGTGCCATAGGTCGAGAACGAAGCCAACGAGGCATCCGCATAATCGATGCTGCTAACAGCAGTCTCAAACGGAACGGCCAAGGGGTAGTAATGCCGCCCCTCAGTTTGGTCATAGCTATTAAGGTACATGGCAGCCGTTGTCTTTGTGAGCGCTGCGTCATCATTTATATACACCCTCGCCACATCGTAACGGCGCGCGCCGGCATAAGTCCAACCGTTGTGGAGGCTAAGATTGGTAGCAGTAAGGGTTCCCGTAGTAATATTCAGCGTTGCCCCGGGGTAGATATGAAGGTCACTAATCGTTGCGCCGGAAGGGCTATACGAGGCGGTATTAGCCGTAAGTGTAACACCGGGCAACACATGCACCTCGGTATCCCAGGGTGTTTTAGTTGTCTCGCCTGTTCGATGCATATCACGGCTTTCGGCTATGATTCGCGGTATCTTCACACAACTGGTAGCAATCACCTCACCGCCATCATCCAGCCAGTCGATGTAGAGCAGTTTGCCTTCCGATGCAGCGAGATCTGCCAGATCAATACTGCCCACAGGCACACGGAAGTTCTTCGCCTTGGCGGCGGTCTCGTTGATAGGCGTGATGGATTGTGCTTCCGTTATGTCGCCATTTTCCACATGAGCCTTTGCGCCCGAAGCGTCACTTGCACTCACAGCCATTACCACACTATTCCGCCCCCACTCCGTTACCGTCGCCTCACGGGGAGTATATTTTGTGGCTACGGGCAGCAGATAAATCTGTTCGGATGGTGATGTCGGGTTGGTATAATACCCCATATTGGGACCGTACATACCCATTTTCTTCGTCGGGTTATGAGAAGGATCCATCTGCATAATATAGGCTCCAAAATCAGTACTCTTTAGATACCACACCTGATCTGCATCCGAATTGGTAGCGGACAACCACATTTGATCGACAGAAGAACCGGTTTGCAGCCAATGGCTATTATCCGTAGTGAAACGCACTCCGTTGATATTACTTGTAGGCGCATTTCTTCCTGTTCCCCGATATATAACCTCGTTCGGAGCATAAGCCGCTACAGTCGGTGCGGATGTATCATTCACTGAGATTCGAATGGGTGTAATAGCAGTTTGCCCGTCTTGGGTACTTGCTAAATTATTCGGCAAGGCATACCAAATACCACTATTTGATTTAGATGCCACCACAAACTCTTCCGGCAAGGATCGCCCGTACAAGTCATGCGTAACGGTTTTCGCTACCTGCGAACCGCGCTTCATCGTGATTTGTAGTTTGTAATGATAGTACTGATTATAGGCCGTTGGGGTAAATTTGATGGAAAAGGTCTGGCTATAGGTATTGGCAGCAGACACATCTATTTGCGTATCATCTGCCTCATTATAGTTCTCTGTTCCATTGTTGCAAAGGCGGAAGATACTATTTGTTCTCTCCACTTCCGCATCCACATTTTTGGCATCCAGATATTTGATGTCCAATTTTGTCACACCGGCTAAGTCATCACTCTGAATCTGCAGCAGATTGTTGGCAGCATTAGTGGCGTACACATACACATCCTTCACAGATGTAAGATGAATATCGCCCGAAATCGTTATTTGTGGTTCAGGTGCACATTGCGTCACATAATTGGTGTACCCTGGCGTCTTAATCTTTAACACAATATCATCCAAACGAACATTGGAGGATCCGGTAGTAGGTCCTCTAAAATATAAAGAAAAATTATTCGAGGTACCACAATTTATTGTATGCGTTCTTGTTCCTTCAACGTTACTACTAACATATGTTTCTCCAGTATTAAACGCAAATCCTGTTCCAACAATGTCAACTTGTAATCTATAACCATTTTGTTTATATGTTAACTCTAAGTTTTCAGCTCCAAGATTTGGGATGTTAGATACATTAAAATATCCAGATAGTGCTCCCCCATACCCTACCATTAGTTCAGGTGATGTTCCACCTGCCAAATTATTTATTTGAACTTTTGTTTCACTTTTATTATCACTATTGGCACATCTATACGTTACAGAGCCTTCGTTGTAAACCACCCGTCCTGTCGCCGTTGTCACTGAGCCGCTTGGAACATTCTGCGATTCATAACCACTAAAATCCTCACTCCAAATCACCGTATTGGCATCGGGGCTGCTTTGCTCGGCAAATACGGCATAGAAAGTGGTATTTCCCGTAATGGCAGGCGAGCCTTCTACATCAGTAAAGAGCCCCAAAGCAGCGATTTCCTCTGCATCCGTTACAGGTGTACTACCTATCTCCGTCGTACTCCACCCCATAAACTTGTTCGCACAACTGACAAGCGTATTATCAGCAGGCTGGCTCGGCATCTTACTTATCTTGTCGCCATAATAGGCATTATCGTTATAGCTATCCACCCCTGCCGAATAACTCGCACCGTTAACGTTCCAAGTAACGGAATAGTTGTCATGCGTCCAGTTCGCCGTAATGGTCTTATCGCCTATTGAACCCAAAGGTATTTCCGTTATCGCCTCACCGCCACAAGTCCACCCCGTAAAAGTATATCCTGTTCGGCTACCGGGATTAGCCAAACTAAACGTAGTCGTTTCAATAGTATAACTTGCCGGATTACTATTTGTGGCACCCTCCAAACCTTCATAGGTAAGGTTATACGTTATCGGATTCCACACAGCAGTCAAACTTATATTGCCTCGGATATTTTGCAACGTAACTGCATCATTTATCACATCACCCGCCTCTACCGTTGCAGCTTCTACAACAACCGCCACATCAGCCGTCCAGTTGGCAAAATCATATCCGGTCTTACTAAAACCGCAGGCAGGAAGTTCTTGCTCTGCATCACAAGCAATCTCATCAATAGCGTCCATCGAGCCACTACTGCCCAAGCCTCCGGCAAACGATATAGAATAGGTAGGGACCGAGAAAGAAGAATTGTATGTTTGGCTATTATCCCAGCCGGTAATTGTCACCAAGTCATTACTTGTAATCGTGATATCCGATGTCTTATTCCATTTATCACTCCAATTTCCGGGAGTAACTGTGGAACTATTCAGCCGAACGGCGATGATTTGAACACCATTCCATTGAGGAATCGTAGCCTCATAATAATCGGTGCTACACGGGAATTGGGTCATAAAATCTGTCCAACCTCTTCCGTATGTCGTTTCGCCTTCTTTACGAAAATAATACAACGCAAACTTGGCACTATTAGTCTTCCAATCACTATTAGGTTGCAAAAATATCGTCTTTCTCGGATACGTAACGCTTATCTCGGGCTCGCCCTCTACGCTACTACTACCACCGGAACTATATTCCATCTCTATTGTAAAAGTGCCACCCAATCCCGATGCTATTGTCAGATTGTCTTGTGAGGTAGAGCACACCCAATTGGAAACATCCTCGTTTATCGTTCCTGAATTGCCATAATAGTTTATATCCGCATGGAATTTAAACTGATAACTGGTATTTGCCGCCAAGTCAATTTGCAGTATACCGGCTTGCGTTTCACCCACGCGCGTAAAGTTATAGACCGTAGTACCGCCCGTATAACATTCTAAGGTGAATACTTTCACCTGTAGTCCACCGGAAGCCACCGAAGGCGTCGGATTGGTCGAGGCGACACACCGATAGGAACCGCTATTTTCCGAACTGCAGTTCTCGATGACCAAATTAGGTGTCGCCGCAGAAGGATTCGCTTCTGTATCAATGTCATTCCACGTACTGTTATAGTATTTCTGCCATTGAAAACTATTGATGTCCGCGGCATCAATCGGCGAACCGCTTCCTTCGTTGGCATAAGCAGTAGCCGTCAGACTGATAGTCTCGCCGCCAAATCGATCCCAGCGTCCTTCTATCGCCACATGGTTCACAGAAACCTCTTCATCCAAACGGTATACCGTGAAATCATGAGGATAAATATTCAAATTGCTTTTTGCATATGCCTTGTATTCACCACTTCTACTACTTGTTTCCCCTAAAAAACGATTGCTATTAGAAGTATTGGAGATTAAAGCGATACCATCTGTAAAAGTGATAGACCATATTGAAGTTGCAGTTTCTCCAAAGCTCATATCAGCAGTTGATAAAGCATTATTCAAGTAATAATCTGCAATATTGAATTTTAAATAATAACCTTTTTTCGCTGAATATAACACCCAAATATAATTTTCTGTTCCGCTCAAACCGGATGTATTATACGAAGATGTCGTTTGAACGGAATTACTTGTCACGTAGTTTATTAATGCTTTGCTATCTCTTACAAACACATACTTTTTTCCGGCCGAAACAGAATCCACAGCTGTTAGTTTGTAGCTTGTTGTTCCCCACGCGCTACCAACCCCAAGGCACATCAGCAAGCAAATCAAGGCAACTCTTAATGGAAAAAAAATAGCAACATCAGACTGACGAAACAGAAACAAGACAGAATTGACTTGAGACTGCCTCAAGGGATTTCCATGACATACGTCTTTCCTGTGCGTATCGAACAACGAACGAATAGCACTAAAAAAATTACTTTGCATATATTGAAAGATGTCGTAAATCTTTTTCGGGTGCAAAGATACTACTTTTTTTGGACATTTGCAAATTTATTTGCAGAATTAGTAGTGTTGCGATAAATTTTTTAAAAAAACAATCTATGTATAAGTGACAATATAACAATGTTTTATATTCTACTCTTATAGAAATATCGCAACAGTAGTATTGTTAAATAATTACCGTACGGATTTTGACAAGATATCAACTATCGTACGGCTTTAGCCGATCGTTCGAGGCTTGCCGAGATAAGAATTGTCAACTATCGTACGGCTTTAGCCGATCGTTCGAGGCTTGCCGAGATAAGAACTATAAACTTTCAACTATATGACTTCTCTAAACTCTCAA
>OCTX014564089.1_pt1 | contig 142562 bp, 227 predicted proteins | sample 1539691 | NCBI WGS metagenome assembly OCTX01 (sample SAMN02144231, study PRJEB22623) | gut metagenome | biome: sheep rumen | host: Ovis aries | place: New Zealand
CTATTGCTACACCGCCGCTTTCCACAGCGGAAACGCTCAATGCGGCAAGGTCTACGTTTTACAGCAAATGCTCCATCGCCGCAGTCAGCGAGGTTCCAGTCCACACCATCGTCCTTATGACGGACGTAGGGCAGACGATAGGGTTGGAGAGTTTTGACCATACAGCGTAAGTAAAGGAAGATTTAAATAAGGTTGAGGCTTTTTATAGGCAATTTCTTGCATAAATAATAAACTAAATAAGGAAATATAGTTATGGGAGAAGCTTTGTCTTCTCCCATTTTTATAAAGGAGAAAAATATGAATCAGTTTTATATTATTGAAATTCAGCAATATATAAATGGTGAGTTTGGACATATAGTTCATTTTGCATATGATGCAAATCCAACAAAAGCTAGATTAAAAGCTGAAGCTAAATATCATGAGGTTCTTGCTTCTGCGGCGGTCAGTGAACTTCCGCAACATAGCGCGACTCTTCTTACAAGTGATGGTAGAGCAATTATGAATCAATGCTATAGACATGAGACCGAAGTTCCTGAAGAGGAAACAGAACCTGAAATAAATCCTGAAGAAGGCTGAGAAGGACATTTTTAATAAATATTCTTTTAATAAAAATTAAATAATAGTGGATGAATTAAGTAAGAACAATTCTTGCTAATAAAATTTATCTAATTTTAAAGTAAAATTGTATGAGGGGAGTAGAGAAGTTTAATAATTAATTATAATAAAACATATAATATTTGTTTACTCATCTTTATAAATTTGTTCTCAAATACTCCCTTTGTACTTTTTAATAAAAAACATGGAGTCTGATCACCTCCATCATATAGTAACAATTAACTTACGCGTAATAAAAGGAGGAAAAATTAATGCAAAATTATAATCCTCAGATAGGGTATCCTAATACTGGGCAAGCTCCGATAGCAACTCAGTATCCATATGGAGTAAATTATAGTAACATATTAACAAAACAACCTTATTAGAATTTTCAACAAACTCAATTCTTGAAATGTAGACCAGTTTCATCTAAAGAGGAGGCTATGGCTTTTCAGATTGATTTAGATGGTTCGCTTTGGGTATTTACTGATGTTGGAAATGATAAGATTTATACCAAACAGATTAATAATGATGGAACAGCATCTTTTAGAACGTATGCATATGATAAAAATGATAATACATATGCAAATAGTTAGTACGTGACAAGAGAATAGTTCAATAAGGTCATACAAGCATTAATGGCGGCAACCCAGGTTCAACCTTCGCAACCACCGGCGTCCGCATCTAATAAAACACAACTTGACTTTTGAGGAGGTATAAAATGAATGTTAATCCAATGCAGTTAATCCAGTTAATAAAAAATGGACAAAATCCGCAACAATTACTAATGGGTATCCTACAACAACAAGGGAACAACAATCCTATTGTTCAAAACGCGATGGGTCTTGCTCAAAATGGAAATACTCAAGCTTTATAGCAAATTGCTAGAAATTTAGCATCTCAACGAGGTTTAAATTTTGACCAAGAATTTAATAATTTTAAAAATTCTTTAAGGTAAAAGTGAATTGAATATAAATGAAGGGGAATTAACTATGTTTAATAATAATGGTGGTTATTCTTTAGCTGATATTGCGGCCGCTACTGGAAACGATGGAAATGGATTTGGTTTTGGTAACGGTGATGGCGCTTGGGTTCTTCTCTTATTTATCCTCGTCTTAATGGGCGGTTGGGGTAATGGATGGAACGGAGGAGGATATGGCGGAGGTGGCAACACCAGCTATATTACTTCAGACATTCAGAGAGGTTTTGACCAGAGCGCAGTTGTTAATGGTCTGAGTGGAATCACATCTGCAATCAGTAATGGTTTTGCTAATGCGGAAGTATCAAGATGTAATTCTCAAGCTAATATACTTCAAACATTAAATAACAATCAAGCTAATTTATCTACACAGTTAAATACAATAGCAATGAATCAGCAGAATTGTTGCTGTGAAAACCGTGCGGGCTTGGCTGATTTGAAGTATACTGTAGCTACTGAGGCATGTGCGGACCGCTCTGCTATCTCTGATGCACTTAAAGATGTTATTGCTTCTAATACAGCTAACACTCAAGCTATTTTAGATAAATTATGTCAGCAAGAAATTGATGCACTTAAAACACAAAATCAGCAACTTCAAATGCAAGGTTACTTAGCTAGTTTAGCAGCTTCTCAGAATCAACAGACTGGTCAGATTTTAAATGACAATGCTGCTCAGACAACTGCTTTACTTAGAGCATTAAATCCTGCTCCAATCCCAGCTTATGTTGTTGCTAATCCTTATGGATGCAATTGCGCAAATAGCTGTGGATGTGGTGGAAATGGTTTTTATAACTGATAAGGAGGTCGCTCATGGCTAGTTATGTAACAACTACAGATGCATTAGTGGCATTGAACGGAACTATTCCTTTTGATAGTGTTTCTATTCCTTGTAATAAAGGAAATGTAATTCCTTTAGCACCAGGAATTCTTAACTTAAAAGGCAATACCTCTAATCGTTTTGCAAGATATGAAGTAACTCTTCAAGGTAATATTCAAATTCCTACAGGCGGTGAAGTCACCCCTATTGCAGTTGGAATTACTGTAAATGGTGTAGTGGTTCCAGATAGTGTTGCTATTGTAACACCTGCCGCAGTAGGAGATTATTGGCATGTCAATACTACAACTTATGTTACAGTTCCTTGTGGATGTTGTGTAACAGTATCTGGTGCATATGTAGATGGAACAGAAGATGACCCAGCTACAACACCGACTCCATCTATTCAAGTAAGACGTAAGGCTTCTTTAAATGTTGATAGAATTGCATGAGGAGGATAAGGATATGGCAACAGATGCTTTAAAAACAATGAAAGAACAGTTAATGAGTTGCGTACAAGGCCAACTTGGTGATATTTCAAGAGTAGATGCACATGAACTTGGTTAGGCTATTGATATGATTAAAGATTTATCATAGGCTATTTACTATTGTACTATCACTGAATCAATGGAAAAAGCTGATAAGAAAGAAGAGCAGGCCCCTGTTAATAATATAAATTATTATACAACTCCTGAGTATAGAAATATGTAGCGGGCGGGCGGTTACATGTATTATCCAGCTAGCAATGGTGGACAGAATACTGGAACCATGAGTTATTATACTGAAATGACTCGTGACCCTCGCTAGGGTCGTTCTCCTATGCGCCGCCGCATGTATATGGAAGGTAAAGAAATGCACAAAGATACTAAATCTCAGTTACAGGAACTAGAAGCATATATGCAAGAATTAAGTTCTGATATTACTGAGATGATTAAAGATGCAACACCAGAAGAACGTAATACTTTACGTCAGAAGATGACAACTTTAGCAAGTAAAATAATGTAATGTTTTTGATTAATAATGTTTATTGGAAACTTGCTTTTGTAAATCCTACTTTTCCTCTTTTACAGAGAATAAATGGAGATTATTCTATTGGTGCTTGTGATAATTTAACAAGAACCATATATATTAATTAGAATTTACAAGGGGATTTGTTAAGAAAAGTATTATGTCATTAGATTACACATGCAGCTATGTTTTCTTATGGAGTGTTTCTCACCTATGAGCAAGAATAGTTAATTGCAGATTTAATTTCTACTTATGGTGATTAGATTATATATATAACTAATAAAATTTTTAATAAATTAAATGAAAAGGGAAGAATTTAATTCTTCCCTTTATTTTTTTGCCCTTTTGAACTTCTTATCATAAGAAAACATTTTCATTTATAAAATCAAGTAAAAATCAAATTTCCAATTGAAAAAAGCCAAAGAGGATTTTCGTTTCAGAAATGCGGGCGACCGCGGGCCGCACAGCTTCATAAGATACTTTGCCCAGATTTGATAATATCATATTCTCCAATATTAATTATGTCAAAAAGAGAAATCCATCTAATAACATCATTGCCTGAATATTTCCAAGCTTTGGCTTCAGAATAATAATAATCCATAGTATATTGATATTTATAAGAAGTAGGTCTTTGTACTATAGCACTACAGCTTTTTAAAGGCTCTTTGTAATGCCATTCTATTGTAGGCATAGTATTAATTGCATTTATTATTTCATCTTCTTTTTTATTATTTTTTAAAATATTTAAAATTTCTTTTTTATTTACTAATTCCATTTTTCCCCTTACAAAAAAAATGGAGGCGCATATGCGCCTCCATATATTACTTAATAACTGCGTATCTGTCTGCACAGATAGTCTCAATCATCAGGTCATAACCAGTCTTGCCAGTCAATACCTGCTTAAAGATAGTAGGTGACATACCAGATACGAAAGTTACGTTAGGACCAGCATCAAGGATTGTGTCTTGTCTAGCATCCACATTCCAGTAAACCAGCTTAGGAAGAGTAAGACCAGCTGCCGCCCACTTCTTACGAATTGTTTCCATTTCAGTAGAAGCAGACTCCTTAGTCCAGCCATTTCTTCTATTCCAATAAGAACCAGTACCCTGGTCAATTTCCATATCAGAAATGACAACGATAGTCTTAGGAATATCCCAAGCACTTACCCCAAGCTTCTTAGCTGTTGCAAGCAACAAATCAAAGACAGCTTCAAGGTCAGTATTCTCACAAAGATTTGTACGATAGATTCTAAAAACCTTATCGACAAAATCTACACCTTCAGTTCTAATCAACTGAGGTCTTGAAGAGAAACTAATGTAGTGGTTCTTGAAAGGACCTCCAGTTCTCTCTGCACAGTACAGACCCAGACTGATTGCTACATTGATAGGAGCCGCCGCATCTCTTCTAACCATTGAGCCAGAAGTATCAACAACACACATCATACTACAATCCTTGCCGTTCAAGTAGTCAGGAAGGTTTTCCCAATACTTATTAACCATAGCACGGTCTACTTCATTAAGACTTAATGAACCATACCATCCCATATGCTGAGTTGCCTTAGCAACTACCTCATAAGGGTACAAAGTAGAAGCATTGACTTTAGTAGTCTTGTCCTTCGCAAATCTCTCGTATTTCTTAGCAATAATGTCACGTCTAGCAAAGGCGTTCTTGTAAACAAGACCTGCCTTAGAAGGAATCTTATCAAACTCGATTTCATCCCATCTATTTGCTGACATCAGCTTCTCAAGTACGTTAATCTTAGTACGAAGCTTAGAGAGCATCTGACGATATTCTTTTGCAGAAACACCAAAAGCATTTCTAATCTTCTTTGCAGTTCTAATTGTTTCCTTGCTTGATGCGTTCTCTGAAGGCATCCACTTAGCAAGCAAACTAACTGCGTTCTTCTTGCAGAACATATCAGTTGACAACTGCTTCTTCATCATTTCAATTACCTGTCCTTCAACAGGAGTGCCAAAATAAATCTTAAACCAGTCATCGTATCTTCCGTACTCAGGAACATACTCTGCAAGTGCGGCCGCCCTCTGAGGATAATTCTCAGCCAACCATCTCATACAAACGCGGAAGAATCTGCGTTCACCCTGGCCGCCGCGACAATCTCTAATATAAAACAGACACTTCAATGCAAGAGTTTCATCCTCTTCAAATGCGTTCTTAAATAGCAAAATGCAATCCGCATCTGAACGAGTACGATATGCAGCGCCAAGAGCGAACATATCATAAACCGCTGAACGAGTTGACTTATGAGCAAGGGCCCCATTCTCTGTTCTCTTGTAATTGAAGTCATTCTGAAGTGAATTCATAAATGTGTTCATATCCTTTTATCTCCTTTACTTTTGTCAAAGTATTATCATATCTTATAAATATATTATATCAAAAATTTTTAATTTTTTCAAATGTCCCCAACAGGAGTCGAACCTGTATCGGAGGATTAGAAGTCCCATATTCTTTCCATTGAACTATGGGGACATAATAATCACTTTTGGCGGAGCGGTCTCTTCTGGCCTCAACCTGTTATTCTTATTAAGAGGTGTCTGTCGCGAATAGTCTTTCTTAATAATTCACATGGACTTATACCACCCTCCCAAAAGTGATTATTATTAATACTCGGTACAGGAATTGCACCCGTATCTAAAGGTTCGTAGCCTTTTGTTCTATCTATTAGACTAACCGAGTAAAAAATTCGTCTAATAAAAATGGCGGTCTTTATTAGACCAGGATTTGTCCGCCAACAACTCCTGTTACCTTTTTCGTCTCGCCAAAAAGGAACTCACACTCTACCTCTAGGAGTGTTTTGTTATTAAAAGGCGCGCAGGAACTCAAGGATTTGAACCCTGACTAACTGTTTTGGAGACAGTCGTGCTACCATTACACTAAGAACCTAAATAGCAACCCCTACTGGAATTGAACCGGTCCATCGAGAGTCAAAGTCTCGTGCGCTACCACTACGCTAAGGGGCTATATTGAAATGGGGAGAATAGGATTCGAACCTATAACTTCGGGTTTTTCAGACCATTTGCTAAATAAAAAATTGCTGTACCTCTCTTGACCTAGACAGAAAATAGCTACTCGCGCGTATACCAATTTCGCCATCTCCCCATATTAAATTAACAAGACATTTAAGAGCAAACCATTCTCTTATTTAATGTTGGCGGTTTTATTAAAAATTGCTGTAAATGTCTTAAAAGTGTAGAGCGGGATTCGAACCCGCGTATACGGTGTTGCAGACCGCCGCCCAACCACTTGGCTATCTACACTTATTTACCAAGAAAATTCTTTAGTGAATTTACAAAAGCATCCTGACTTGTAGTACTTGCGGGAATTTTTACTTTCATACAAAAAGGTTCACCAAAATCTTCGTGTTTCTTTGAAACGTCAACTCTTTCTAGCATTTCTTTAGCAGCAGTTCCAAAACCATATTTAACATCAAGTTCTCTCATTTTTGTCAATGCTTCTTTTTCTGCTTTTGCTGCCTGTTTTACAAGAGCCATAATCTCATCTACTGCTTTCTCTTTTTCAGCATCAGTTGAGGCTCTTTCTTCAGCAGCTCGAAGTGCTTCAATAGTATCATACATCTCTTTTGTTACTTCTGAATAAAATTTCATTTTTTATTACCTCTTTTCTGCTACTCTTTTTTTAGCTTCCATGTAATAGTCGATATTATCCCAAGGAATTTTTCTTCCATCAATATACTTGTATCTAGCAAGGGCCTGTCCTTTAAGACGTATAAATTCAAAAGCAATTTCTATATCATATTTGCATATATCCATCGCTTTCTTGGCTGCTATTACTCCACAACCAGTTTTTTCACTTAAAATTTTTATATTATTCATTGTAAAATATCCTATATAAAAAATTGGAGCTGCGGTCGACCGATCGTTATCGCCTTGCACTCGGAGGGAACACCGCAGGCGGCTATCCCCCTGGCTCTAATTCACTCCCCTATCCTCTAGCTTCATCATGAATTAAGCCGTTCCCCGCATTTAATCAAGGATTTAGGTGACCAGTGGAACTTGCATCCACACAATCCGGAACCACAATCCGGTCCAATAACTATTTCTGGCATGGCCACAGTCGGAATGGCGGGATTTGAACCCACGGCCTCTTGATCCCAAATCAAGCGTCATACCAAGCTAGACCACATCCCGATATTCAAGACACATGTAGTACAAATCAGGACTCGAACCTGAAATAAAATGTTAGCAGCATTTCGTTTAACCCTTAAACTATTTGTATTTTCAAAATAAATTGCTGTATGTGTCTTTTTTACTTTATAAATATATTATACAATAATTTTTTTATTTTTTCAAGTATAATCTCTTACCTTGAGATATTCTTCTATTGTCCCTTTGAAACCATTTTCTTTGGCTTTTTGGTATTCACCAGTCAAGAAAGATGATAATTTTGAAGGGTTATCTTTCAGTTTATTTTCCTATGAAAGATTCCTTTCTTTCACTTCAAAAACAGTTTTGTTATTTACCATACCATTATTCTCTCCTCCTTAAAAGCGACGCAGGAGGGACTTGAACCCCCAAACCGCTCATCACGATCAACGGTTTTCAAGACCGCGTCCTCATCCAGCCGGATCTGCGCCAAATAACAAAGCTCATAAGAACATTCATCTTTTATTTATATCTTCTCTTGGAGATAAAGGTTAAAATAGAATTATTCTCACGAATAAAAAACCTGTTAGAATATCTGCTTATCCTTTTATTCTGTATTAATCCTAATTTTCGTATAAATTGCTGATATGAGCTTTTAGAAACGCAACCAGATGGATTTGAACCATCGGACCACCCTAGGGCGATCAACAGCTTAGCAGGCTGCCGCAATAAACCACTCTGCCATGATTGCATATATGTATAATCACCCACCTGGGGGTCGAACCCAGCCCTGCTGATTTAGAGTCAGCTGTCTTAAACCGCTTGACTAGTGGGCGTTATACAAGACAGATATATAATTAGCGTTTATATTTTACCAGAATATTGCTTTATTATAAATTAAATTGCTGTGTCTGTCTTTATCTTATATTTAAAAATAAATAGTTTCTGAAATTATATTTCCATTTTTATCAATATGCCATGAACGAGAACAAGAAAATTTAGTATTTGCTTTATATTGTTGTATCCAAATATCTCCTTTTTCGCGATACCAATTTGCATAATGACATCGTGCTTCCATAGCATCTTCAAAAGAAGAAAAAAGTTCTTTAATACTTCCTTTTCGTTCGTCGTTTTCTGTATAAATAGCATAAATATCATTTTTTAGCATATTATCTATCTTTCTTTCTTGTTTCTTTATCTTATAAATATATTATATTATAATTTTTTTAAAAAATCAATTAAAAGTACGTTATTGGTTCTTCTTTTGAATTAGAAGTATTAGTACAGAAAAAGACTCCTTCTTGTTCTACAAATACCTCTCTTGCAAGATTTTCATAAAGTGTTGAACAACACCCGTGAATATCACTTAATGAATCGTTATAATATTGAACAACTTCCTTTTTGAAAACAATGTAAGTAAGACTATTTGTAAAAACTCCAGAAAAAACTTTAATATAATCCAAAATGGGATTTTTATTAAAAGCCCTTTGATAAATAGTAGCTAAATCATTAGAATATGAATAGCATAAAGTATTTACAACACCTTCTGAATTACTTGGAATTACATTAATTTTTAATGTAACTGCTCCAAAAGTCTTTTCAGCTGGAAGTAATCGTGTCAATGCATCCGCTTTATTTGCATCATCTACAAATAATGAAATTTCTTGTTCGTCCTCATTATAAACGATTTTAATATGAGAATCTTTTTCAAAAAGAGCTTTTATCTCCTGATAAAAAATTACCCAAGGAGGTGAAAGTTTTAATTTTGCCATTTTATTTCTCCTTTTAAAACATATTTTAAAAAATACACAGTATTGGACTCGAACCAATGACCCTATGCTTGTAAGGCATACGCTCTCCCAGCTGAGCTAACCGTGTTTATATGCTAGCGCCCCACCATCTCTAGCTTTGATTACCGCCCTCATCAACTTCCGCCGCGCTTAGTAATCCCAAATTTTAATTATATATTATTCATTTTCTGTATTCTTTTTTGCTAATTTTGTCCAGTTTTTCAACCCAACTACTGCTTCAATTAAATAAATTGTTTTCTTAGTAGTGTATACAGGGTCACCCTTTATCATATATTGAGCAACTGCAATAACATCTGTAATTAACCACCAAATGTATTGTTCGGAATAGCGTAACAATTCTAATACAGTTGCAATAATTCCAATGGCAAAAATACTAGAATCAAGCCATCTCATAACTGTAATATTCCAGCCGTATTTAGTAGCGAAGTTCATCCAGGTATTACCAGCGACCGCAGTTAATGTGAAGTGAGTAACTATTGTTAATACAATAACAAAAGTTGTCACAAGAATATGCTGCGGAATAGTAAGCCTTTTTGCTTTTGCAAGTAATTCATCTTCTTCATCTTTGTGTTGATACCATTTAATCCAAGATATGATATTAAAAGGCATATAAACTATTGCTTCAAGCCAAAAGGTTGCCCATATTCCAAAATAAGCAAGATAAATCATAAATACAAATGTATTTACAACTGCAAAAGGGAAATTCATTCTATTCGCTTTTGCACAAAAGAACACACAAATAATTCCACATAAACCAGAAATGAAATTAATAATTGCTAACCATTGCGGGGTTCCTTCTTGAGGTAAAATAGCATAATAAATACTAATTCCCAACATAATTATACACATTATAATTTCATACCATTTAAGCGAAGCAAACGCTCTTCCAATTTTCTTTAAATTCTCCATACTTTTTTCTCCTTTTCATTAATCATATTTCTTATCATAGTAGAACTAATAGGAACTTGTATTCTTGGTACATCAACTAAGATGTGTGTCGCTTCTGGATATGCACGCTTAAAATAAGCATCATAATCAGGTTCACTTGAATACACATAATCAATGTAAGGACAAAACTGTCGAACTAAAGGAGTTTCAGCATCCCAATCTTCAGTACCGTCCGGATTGCGTAGCGTTGTGCAATCAATTACATGGTATTCTAAATTAGGAAAAAGTTCACAAACTTTTTTTACTTGCTTAATTCGATTTTCAACATTTAAATCTTCTGTTTTTATATGGTCTTTTAAATAGTCACATTCTCCTTCTCCATTGACAAAAAGAATAACGACTCCATGATCACACTGTTTAGCCATCGTTTGAACACACAATAGATGACCTAAGTGCATGGGGAAAAATTTCCCACCATAAAAACCTTCAATTTTTTTAGTTTCCATAAAAATAATAACCTCCTTATTATGGAAACCAAAAATACAATAAAAATGTATTTTTGGTTGACAGTTTAACGACATACTTTGCGAAAATACAAACATCTTGGTCGATTAAAAATGCTAGTTTCTATCTCTTGTCGCTGAAACTAGCAAACATGACGGTCTTCTATATCGCACGTGCATTTTGATACAGAATAAATGGACTTGACCGGAGTCGAACCGGTGTCCAAAATTCATACTCTATATAATTGTTTACGCTGTTTTAAAATAACAATCAAGGAAATCCACAGACGACAGTGGTTTTTGAACCTCACCAGTTACTACTGACACCTCACTGTTTTTTGGTTGCGGAATTAAGCCGCCATTTGATATTCAAAATTATTGTTTATTTTTAATTGGCGGTGATTACGTCACCAATCGAGCGCAATTATATATTTCAAAACCCTGTCGAAACCTTTTCAAGCCCTTAAAAGCGGCCGTCTACCTCCCCGACCGCAGGGTAACAATCAAATGAGTAGTTTCAACCTCATGCATCTGAGATAGATTTCACCCCCTTGTTTTACTCCCATTTTGGTATGTATTTGTCCGGACGAAGAGGGAAGGTGGGTCTCCCTGTGTTCTATCTTTACCAGCTTTATTCTCTTCACGACTTTTAATGCTTGTCTATTGATTGTTAGTGGAGGATAGGGGTTATGCTCCCCTGACTGAACCTTGCAAGGGTTCTGTGTTCCTGATTATACCAATCCCCCATGCGCGGCCGTCGCCGCGTATTTAATTTAACTCTAGACACTTTACATATTTCGTATCTGCTTGATTATAAGTCAAGTGCCTTAACCATTTGGCTATTCGCGACTATTCGCAAATTGGGATTCGAACCCAAAACATACTGTGTAAGTATAATTGCTGTATGTGTCTCAGTACACCCCTAAGGAGTTGAACCTTATGTACCGCGTTATCAGCACGGCCCTCAAAACCGTCGAGGACGAGGTGCTTAATAGGATTAAATAAGACTTACTAACAATTCCGGACTTACTAGAAAACCTTATTTAATCGTCTGATTTTTTGGACTATCTAGCCCTTTTACTAGAATATTACCATGGAAAAGACGTTTTGTTTGGGCTCACTTATTTAAACTATTCTCCGCTTTCTTCTCTTCTAATCAGACACCTAAATTATTCATTTAGGCTTTTTTCAAACGTTTGTAACGGGAGATCAATCCGTCAGTTCCCCAGGAGAGAATCGCACTCACTCGAACCCGAAGGTACAGGTTTTACAGACCCGCCCGCCTACTTTAACGGCTTACTGAGGATTAAAATGGAAGATCCTAGAGTCGAACTAGGTCTAAAAGATTTTCAGTCTTCTGCGCGCACCGGCTACACCAATCTTCCGAATCAAGACATATAATTAGTTGCATGAACCATTTATGCTATTCTCGCGATTTTGTTGGAGCGAAAAATGGGACTCGAACCCATATAATACTATAAAGTATTAATTGCTGTATATGTCTTTAATACTCTCAAAGAGATTCGAACTCTTACTGAACTGGGTTTGAGCCAGCTCCCTCTACCAATTGGGGTATGAGAGTATAGGAGGGGTTTTATTTATAGTCGATACCCCTTCGACTTGTAGACTAGACTTATCATCGATACCAATTATTTCACCTCTCCTTGATGCAAGGAGGTAATACCCTAAGTGGGATTCGAACCCACACTGTCTTGATCCTAAGTCAAGTGCCTCCTTCCAATTGGGCTATCAGGGCATAAAGGACTTATTAAAGTCCTTCAATCATCTCTTCATAGGCTTCTCTAGCCTGCTTCTCAATCTCAAGAGCATCAGCGCTTCTATCGTCCCACTTCTCATATTCGACAGCATTGCGTGCTAAAATTTCCTGCCACATTTCTCTCATCTCTTCAGTAAACTTTACACGCTCTCTTGCAATCTTCATTGCACATCGGGCGGCCGCCAGCTTCTTTCCAGTTTCAAGGTCAAACTCATCCTGGTCACTACACTTGGCAACTCCGCGGATTGCACGGCCTTTGTATGAAGCAACTGCAACAACAACGTTTTCACCATTAGTATAATATCTATACTTTGGTACAAAATTCTTTCTCATTTCTTTCATCTCCTTGTATCTCTATCTATTGTTAAGTAGCTCCGGTGGGACTTGAACCCACACGGTCTAGGACCATCGGATTTTAAGTCCGAAGCGTACTGCCAATTTCGCCACGGAGCCATATTTCGGGGCCGATAATAATTATACCGGCCGCATCCTTAAAAAACAAGACAGATAAATCATTTCTTCCTAAATCTAACTTGATCTATTGTAAAAATTGCTGTATCTGTCTTTAATAGTTAAGATATGAAATTATTGACGGGGGCGGCAATTACTTACCTGCATACTCATTCTTAAAGTACCAGATATAACCATATGCCTTATGAGTCTTAGTTCTACCGTTCAAAGCATCACCGATACCGGACTTACCTTCCTTACCGATTGCTTCAAGTGCTTCCTTCTGAGTTGCATACTCACCAACAATCTTACCTGTTTCAGGGTCAATCTGAAGAACTCCAGACTTATTAGGACTCTTTCTCTTCTTAGCGGCTGCCGCTTCCTGTTCCTCAATCATATCAAGGAAATCTCCGAGAACTTCAAGTGTAGTTCCCTGAATACCAGGGTCAAGCTCTGCGGAATGTTCAAAATAAAAAATCAAACCTTGAATCTTTGACTTATCCATGTTCATTACTCCTTTTACTCTTTTGTTTACGTTTTCTTTATTTTATGTATATATTATATCAAAATTTTTTCAAGAAGTCAAAAAAATTGAATAACTTAACTATATCTATGAATACAGGTCTTCACCTTACCAAAACTATTCTTCAAATATATTCAACCACTAAGGAGACATACCTGAGGAGAAAGGAGCGACCTTTCACCTATATGCCCCAGTTCATAGAACCAATTCTTAGAGGGGATTGCTTACCCCTAACTTTCAGCTACCTTTCAGTAAGTATTTTTGAGAAAGAAACCTAAATCTTGCTCAATATATAACCAATTTGTCTTTGCAGATTTAGCCTACTCGTACCCCGACCTAATCTTATACACGACTTTCATCGCTTCAACTGCAATTTTACCTGGAAGTCCCTTATTTGGATTTTCCAAGGTTTGACTAGTTTTCCACGCTACTCCTAACTTGGATTGGTGCTTTTGTTAGAAACCCCATATTACGGGACCGATTAGAACGGTGTCTTTATTTGCGAATAATCTCAGTGCTATTAGCCGGAACCCTCCCGTTCGTTCAGGTGTTCTATACATCACTATATAGAACTTCTAAAGTAAAAACGTATCCGTCGTTACTTCGTTATTCTCTTATGGCTATCATACCTCAGCCCTATGGAATTAGGGTTTATCACTGAGTTGATTCATAAATATAATTAAGTTATTCAATTTTTAAGGTTCTGAAATATGTTAGAATATCTAACTTTAATTCTCAGATAAGGAGTCGAACCTTATATCTTCCTGCCATACAGGATGGATTAAACCGTTATACTACTGAGAGCCTTGAAAAGAAAGTGAATATAAATGAACGAGAATTAACTTCTCGGAATAGCGGGAGTGGGATTCGAACCCACGTTACATGCCCTATGAAAGCAGGCTGGCACCTCTCCAGACCATCCCGCTATATGAGCAAGACAGAAAAAAACTAACTTGCATAAATCCCTAATTTATTGTTTTTGTTTTTATCAAAAATTGCTGTATCTGTCTTTCATTTTCTATAAATATTATAACAAAAAATTTTCAAAAAGTCAATTTACAGGTACTTTCCGCGACACTTTTAAAGCATAAGCAAAGTTTTCTCAGTTTTGCCGGCGTCTGAGCGAGGATATTCTTATAATGTAGCTTTATCTTCCTCCCATATCACTAGGCTTTCACTCCCTATAAATTGAATAGCTCCTGGGGGAATTGAACCCACCATCTCCAGCTTGAAAGGCTGACATCCTGGCCGTTTTAGACGAAGGAGCCATATATTCTCATGAGCCGCCACACTCTCTATTAGGGGTAAGAGATGTACCCTGTGCCTATCCATAGCCAATGACCAAGTTATCAATATTCAAACCTGATGAAAACCAGCCTTCATACTCCTCAAGGCAAAGCGGCTTGCTTTCCTTCCGCAAGCTGGGAACTTACATTTGGCAGAGAGTAAGTCAATCTCATAGCGGGAACACAAGGACTCGAACCTTGGACCCAGCGGTTAACAGCCGCTTGCTCTACCTACTGAGCTATGAACCCATATTAAAAATAACTTTGTTCATTTTATGGATGCCCTATTTCCTATCATCCCTGATTCCATGGGTCGCTATCCCACTTACTAGAAGGGTTCCCCGTTATGGTCTCTCACTTACCGACCGCCTGGGAGGGTGAACTCTTTGAAGATATAATGTACACTCATCTCCAATTGCCATTGTTATTTTAAACGACCTAGCGGAGAGTTGAACCCCGATTTCCAGAGCGACAATCTGGTGTAATATCCGTTATACTACAAGGCCAAATAAGACCTGGGCTGGTCCGCTTACATCAGAGGCGTCCCAGGTACTGATATATCTAAAAATAGAAAGTTTTAAATCTCTTCCACGGATCCCTGTTTCTCTTATGTCCGAAATTCTTACCGGTCTTAGGTACTGTTGTATCAATCGACTGACACTGACCTGTTGCATCAGGCGGATTACTCGAAAGGAGGTTTGCAACCCTCTCAATCGTTTCCTTAACTTTCTATAAATATTATAACAAAAATTTTTGTTTTTTGCAAATGATTTTTTTATTTCCGGTTTGTAGGTTACTTTGCTTCTTTATTACTCGTTTATCACTAAAGCCACATATCTCAACTGAGCCGGTGGTAGTTTACCTGACTAATCCATGCTAACGAGGTTTTTAAAGTCTGAACTGACTAGTCACTCCTAAGAGATTCGAACTCTTATCTTAACACTGAGAATGTCATATCCTTGCCTTTAGACGAAGGAGCGAAATACGGTTTCCTGGGTGTACCTTGCTACTTAAAGCTGGAGTCTTGTGGAGCCACATTACCGTAAAGAAGTCATCCACCTTTCTTTTCCCTTAATTCTCTCTTATATAATTTTTTGTTACCTCATAAAATACTCTGCCATATCTTTCTTCCAAAAACCGCACAGCGGAGAAGCCTTTCACCGTTATTAAGTGCCTTTGGTTTCTATCATCTAAATACGTTACCACATAAATTACTTCTCTATTTTTCATTTGAAAGTCCTCCACATGATACTGTTTTTTAATGACATTTCTTTTTTGATATTATTATTATAACAAAAATTTTTAAAAAAATAAAATATATTTTATTGGGCGCATGGAAGAAAACGTTTCACGTTGTTGTTATAATTTTAGCTATTTGCTACCGCAAATCTCCCAATAAATAGTTTTAAGGTCAACCAACCGCACATCCGTTTATCCACTTATTTGCTATCGTGCAGAGCCAACGGCCGGATTCGAACCGACATACAGTGATTACAAATCACTAGTCCTACCATTAGACGACGGAGGCATTTGATGGTTTCTTAATATATCATATTATCTCGGATGCAAAACCGTATAATATATTAAGCATTGTCATTCATCTGTGAGAGAAACCATCACTTCTCACATCCTGGCGCTGGATCACCAGGGATTCGAACCCTGATTTGACAGATTAAGAGTCTGCTGTAATAACCATTATACGAGTGGTCCAAGGTAAAGTACGTCCGATGGGATTCGAACCCACGTTACCTTGATTAAAAGTCAAGTGCTTAACCTCTAAGCTACGGACGCATATTAATATTCAGTTTTTTAATTTTGCCCGTAGGCTTACGTTTTCGTTTCATTTTTAATCTCCTTTTATAAAAGATAAGGTTAGATTTCGCTAGGATATATCATTTTCAATCCCCTCAATTGAGTTCCCTCTTAAAAAGCAGCAATTAAGGCTTTTCCCTTATCTTTATATATATTATATAATAATTTTTTATTTTTTGCAAATAAGCCGATAACGGGAATCGAACCCGTGTTTGAACCTTGGCAAGGTCCCGTATTCACCACTATACGACATCGACAAAAACTAGGATATATGCGCACTTACCTAGACGACATTTTAGCACCTCGCCAGGCCGGAGCCATTTTTAGTTACCTACTCCCAGGGCCGCGTGTTCACCATACCGCCGGACTAATTCAAGATATTAGTAACTGCCACACCTCTTTACTCCCTCTCAGTAGCCTAGTCGGTCTTATTATTATCTGAATAGACACAGAAAGTTCCATGTGGGAATCGAACCCACACCTCTAGGATGGAAGCCTAGTATACTCACCGCTATACGAATGGAACAAATAACATAATAATTTTTTCTTTTTTATTATGTTATTATTATATCAAAAATTTTTAAAAACGTCAAAAGATTTCTGTCCAACCATAATGTTTCAAAAGTTGACGAATATTATTAGCACCAACAGGATTCATTGAATGAATACGAAATTTACCAATATAACTTTGCTCTATTAACCATTTAGCAAAATCATAACCTGTCTTTTCTTCTCCGAGGTCATGGTCAAAATCAATAGCAAGAGTAATTGGCATATTTATTATTACTTCTACTTCATCTAAACTTCTAACTGCGGCGACCGCTTCATCATAGGATTTAACCCAGAGTGCATCTGGAATAAGCGGCTGCCGCATGTCATCAATATAAATATAAATTTCTTTTTCTTTTTTCATGGTATTATTATATCAAAAATTTTATAAAAAAACAAAAAAGTTTTGTCCTCACTTCATTATTGTTGAAGTTTTCCAATGTCTATAAAAAGATTTTAAAGTAGGAAAACGATGAAGCCAATAAATATTATCTTTATTTGCTTCATACCATTCTTTTGCTTCTGCCCAAGGCCAATAATTTATACAATCATGTATATCCCAAGGTTCAAAAACTCGTCTATAAGATTTACCATTGGGAACATCATCTGTTCTACGAACCTTTTTATTAGCTTCTCGTTTTGCAAATTTAACCCTAGTAGGTCCACCATCTTTGGTATAAGGATGTTTTTTATATGAACGTGACATAATAATTTTCTCCTTTTGTTTAAAAAATAAAGTAGGGAGTCGGAGATTCGAACTCCGCTTTACCTTGCTAGGGCATACGGCTTATAAGGCCGTGGCTCTTACCTGCTGAGCTAACTCCCCAAATATTTTATCAAGTCAATACAATTCGGGTAAGGATTTGCACCTTACATGGTTTCGGTTGAATCTCTCCCCGACCTTCTGAGTGACGGGACTCTACACTACGGTCGCCATACTCCCAAGCCATTACTTTGCGTCTACCTATTCCGCCACCGAATTTTTTATTTTTAAATAACTTAAAAATCAGTAACAGCACTCAGATGAGAGTGTCTGAAACTTCCAAACCGTACAGGTTTCAATTTTCTATTATTTTTACTTAGATATAATAACGGAGTTAATAGAATCCTAAATATATCATATAAGCAATATATAATCCCGTTAGTATTCCAACGAAATAATAAGCGTATTTATCCATCCTGTTACCTCTGCTCCAATAAATCCCGTAACAGATGTTCTATTTCTCTCAATTCGAGAAAATTAAGGAATAGCATTATTGTTATACAAGATAGTGTAAATGTCATTTTGTCACCTCTGCTTTTCTACGATTAGCACAGTAAAATGAACATCCGCAACATGGAAGTCCTGTTACTCCGCAGATATACTCATTGAATATTTTTATCATTCTATCGCCTCTTGTTCTTCCTCAATGTACTTTAATGATTAATTAAGACCGTGATCAAACAATCACATCCTTTTTCTTTTATCCTCTTCGCTCTCAGTTCGGATCTCGTAAATCCATCCTATCAATCCGAGTGAAAAAAAATAATTATAAATAGATTCATTTCTCACTTACCTCTTCCATACTCCTTACTTTTCTGTAATAAAATTCGGGCAAGGATTTGCACCTTGCATAGTAACTTCACACTTAAACACTCACGGGAAGAACGTACAAAATACGCTTGCCCCGCCGAGTAGCACTTACCTTCGAGAAGCGTCTACCTATTCCGCCACCGAATTACTTTAATTATATAACAAATTTAATTTATTTTTATATATAATTTTTCCGCAATATTTACATTTCCATACACTTCTCGCATTAGCAGCATTAATTTCATCTCCATAAATATTGCGAATAAACTCTATATTATTATGTCTACAAAATAATCGTTTAATTATCTTCATTATGTATCTTCATAGGACCAACCCCACCTGTAAAATTGGCGGCCGCATATTTCAAACCTTCATACCAATCTTTAGATTGATTAGCTATTTCTTCTTTTGTCATGTTTAAATCTCTTGCAGTATGATAATCTTCATAGCCTTGTTTCCAAGCTTCAGACTTAGTTTTCCACTCTTCAATTGACATAATAATCATTGTGATTTTCCTTCTATAATTAATTCCCTTAATTCTTCTACCCATTCAATAGGAATAGGGAACCTTTGATATGAATAACGCTCCATAGCATCCAAAATCTCTTTTGCTCTTGCTTTATCATGTATATATTTTGGTTTTAAACCAAGAGGAGGTTTAGAAACTGTCTGCATTTTACCTATTCTCCTTTAATTCTTTTAGTCCTGTCATTAAACAATAGCAAAAAGTATTTTCTTTTTTACTACATCTATCTGGACATTTTGTATCATTGCAATAAAGACAACACTTAGAATATCCTTTATTTATATTACAATCATTAACTGCACAATAAATATATTCGTCCTTCATATCATAAACTTTCGCTTAACTGCTTCTTGATTTATAAATCTTGTGAATTTGGTACAATTAGAATAATCCTTCCAATGAAAGATTAATAAATTTTTATCACGAAAGTAACAAATTTTATCAACATGAAATGTATCTTTCAATAGAAGAACATAATCTGCGGGCGTTATACCTAACATTCTAGCTGGATACCACCATGTATTTGAACCATGCGCCAAATCTGATGTATCTCCAGTTTCCCACCCGTATGGAGTTTGCCATTCTTTATATTTTAACAGACTCATAGATTTAATGAAGCTAGCAGAGTAGCGACATTCTCCTTTTCTTCCTCTGTCATTTCGACAGGCTTTTCAACAACAGGTTCTGATGCAGTAGGAAATGCGCTTTCTACTGCTCCACTTCCTAGAATATTCTTTGCGGCAGTTAGAGTTACCTTAATTTCAATCGGGTTCCCGCCTTCATTCATCGGGATCCGCAAGATTTTACCCTCATCCTCCCAAAAAGAATTTGGATAAATTTCCTTTAACTTATTAAAAATTATACACTTTGACTCTGTACCTTTTGCGGCCATGTTACAAAATCCCTCCAGTTATCTGCGAAGTAGCTTGAATTATAAGTTGTATATGTTTTTCCTGTTTCTGTTGAATAGGTTGAATAAGAATGACGATTAATATTCTTTTTCCCTTCCTATCTCATTCTTTTCTTCGCAATATATCGTGCTTGTCTACGTGTTACAATATATTCTGTTGGCACTCTTTTGTCTTTCATTTTTCATCCTCTTTATTATACTATAAATTTTTATTTTTGTAAATTATACCGATTTGATTCTATTTTAAAGTATTTGCTAATGAAGAAACTTGTAAACAAAAAGAACAAGTAGAAACGTTACAGCGTTTGTTACAATTCAATCGTTTCTATCCAAAATAAGGTATTAAATAATATGAGTCTGTATCTTCTTTAAAACCTTTAATAATTTCATTTAAAGGTCCTGCCCATCTTTTTCCATTATTATATAAATCATATAACACATTTAAGGAATCTTTGTCATACTCTGCATTAAAAAATTCTACCACATCTATATATTTATTATATAAATTTATATCTTCAGGTCTAATGAAAAATGTCCTTAAAGAATTAGTCCCTGGCCAAGAAGTTTGACAAATATTACAAAAGGTTCTAAGTTTTTTATTTTTCTCTTGAGCTTTTTGTTTTATTATGTCCATAGAAAAACAAAGATCTTCAGTAACATATATATCTGTTACTGAGGTTTCTAATAATCCATTAAATATATCCCATCCATTAGCAAATATATAGTAGTAATGCGGCAGCCGCTTCTATGAGAGGAGTGTCTAGATTTGAGAAGAATAACTGGGCAGCCGCATTACTAGGTTACATGTAGGATACTTCTACCTAAATGCTAGGATTAAATCGGGGTCCCGCTCCTAATCAAAATCTCCCCAGCTATTAAAAATCAAATTGATACGTTTCTATTTATATTTTATAATAAAATTTTCTAACTATTTTACTTTTGGACTATAATTAATATTAATTTCTACATTTGACTAATCAAAATGATTAAATTTTCTTGTATATGGAATTGAAAAATTCATCATTATCACCTCTTTATCTTATTATAATAATTATAACAAAAATTTTTTAAGATTACAAGTCCAAATCTGATAAGTCAATCCACTATTCCATATAAGAGCTATAATCGATTAAAACAGGTTTTCCTTCTATTGTATAACCAATATTTCTTGAGCCTAAATCGTCATCCCATTCTTCATTTAAAAGAAAAGTAAGAAATTGTTTTAATTTATATGCTCCATAGCAATCTATAAAAGTATTTAACCATTGTTCATCATCAATAGGAAGATTACGTTTAAACCATTTACTAAATACCTTACTATTTCTTTTTGAAGTTGTTTTATGCTTGCTATGTACAGAACATTTAGGTTGAATATAAATACGAACTCCATTCTTAGTACTATAAACTATATTAGTTTTAGCTAAATATTTAGAAAATCCGTATTCTTCTGCAAAATCATATCTTTCTTCTTCTGCTTCACAATAGTCCCAAGTAGAAGTTGCGGGTGCACCGTAGAAAAAGGCATAATCTTCCTTCCAGCTATCCCACTCACTATTAAAAGGAATCTTAAAAACAAAATCTTCCTTTTCCATTATAATAACAAGTTTAGTAGCTCCATAAGCGCATCTCCACTCCCCCATCTGATATTCTTCTGAATTTTCATAGAGATAATCTATAAAATTATCTACATTATTATCATTAAAAAATTCTCCAAAAGAATACCCTTCAATATATTTTACTAATTTAACGAAAGACAAACTATTTTTCATTAACCGTTTCTCCTTTTTTATCGTATATATATATTATACAATAAATTTTTTAAAAAATCAAAAAAGAGAGGTTATGCCTCTCTTTTTACAATACAACGGTTGATAAGCGTCTGTTTAATTCCATTATATTCTTTATGGTCTTTTACAGTACCCGTAAGGAGAACAGTTTCGCCAATTTCAATTTCGGGGTCAATACCTTTACCAGAGCAGAACCAAGTAAGAACATTTTCACCTACTTTAAAAGTATAGCAAAGAGAAACTCCATAAAAACCTTCGACTGTGCGGCAGTTGGTATAAACTGCCTTAATATCGCGAAGCCTCTGCTTAATCTCTCCAATATATTCAGAGTTAGATTTAGGCATAACAGCCATTTTAGCGGCGTCCGCAATTTCCTTTGCATTTTCCTTTACGGAGATTTTTCTTGTAATTGGATTCCAATCACAAACCTCATCAAAAGAAACAGCAGTCATACCGTAATTAACAGGAACATCAACAGGATGAGTACAATACCAACCAAATTCAGGTTTATACTTGCAACCAAGTTCCTTCAACTCGTCTTTAATAGCATAAGTATTTTCACCAGTTACCAACCAAACCTGCGGGTGCTCGGTTTCATAGCCTGCTTCTTCGAGAGCGATACGCAGATTAGCTTCAGACTCTTCCTGAAGTTTAGCGATTTCCGCAGCCCTCTGTTCAGCTTTCCTTTCCTTTGCTCTTGCCTGGCTAGCAAGATACTTCTCATATTCATCGGGAGTATATGCTTTTACTCTCTTGCGGATGATACCAGCACCACCACAAGTGAAGCAAGTTCCCTGGAAAACTCTAGGGATGATATACATACCGGAGCCGCCGCATCTATCACACTGTCCTTCTACGACAGCCTTTTTAGCATCCTCATCAACAGAAACAATACGATAGTTTTCATACGAAGGAGCTACTTTCCATTCCATTTATATCACCTCTTTCTTTTGTTCCTTTATCTTACTATTATATTATATAAAAAATTTTTAATTTTTACAAGCTATTAAAGAAATCCTCAATAATTTTTATAATTTTTTCAGTTACTTTATAGATACATACTCCTGCAATTATTATTCCAGCTATGCAAATCATAAAGATAATTATGATAAGGATTATAATTGCTAACGCTCCAAAAAAATCTATTATTGTCATTTCCTTTTTCCTTTTTTAGACATAGTAAAGATTTTCAGTACCTTCAACTAGACGACTACTTTCTTGAGGTTCTTTAGAAGCATCTCTGGCTTCTATCATTACTTCTGCCGCATAATCTCCAGTTGAAAGTCTAACAATATGTACATTACTCTCTTCAACTTCATAAGGAGCCGACTCTCCTTTTATATCAAGAGTTTCCATGACATATTTTGCAGCAAGAAACTTTAATTCACTTTCTGATAAAGTACATTTCACTGTCATAAAACTTCCTTTCTTAAAACAACTGCATTACTCTTGTTGCAATTTCATGCTTTTCTGCGGCGGTCAGGTCTTCCAGGTCATACTTCTGGTTTAAATAATTCTGAACCTCCATATCATTAATATTAATACCCTGTTTTGCAAGTGCAGCATAATCTCGAATAATCGCATTTAACCGCGCCTGCCGCGTATTAACAACCTCTGTTACACCTTCCGCTTCTGCCATATAAAGAAAATAAGGTAAATTCATAAATAACACTTCCTTTCTTTTGTTTTATCTTTTTCTTATATTATTATTATATAAAAAATTTTTAAAAAAATAAAGAGGAAGATTACTCTTCCTCTTTTGCATTAAATAAACTTTCAGTATTTACAATGGGGGTAGCTCCTCCTGTGATAAGAGGTACATCTCCACTCCATTTTTCAACGGTATTATTTTCAATTAATTTATCAGTAAGTGATTCTGCAATTTTTTGATTAGCTTGCGCCTCTGCTTCTGCACGAATTAATTCTGCCTGAGCCTTACCTTCTGCCTCAATTTTAGCTTTTTCTGCATTAATTTGCGCTACTTCTTTATCTTTTTCTGCTTGTACTTTTGCTGTCTGTTTCTCAATACGGGCAAGTTCAAGTTCCTGTTGTGCATTGACCTTCTTTTGAATTGCCTTTTGTGTCTCAGGATCTGTAGAAATATTTGTAAAATTTACAGTATCAATTATAATTCCATACTTATCAAATTTTCCTTTAAGATATGAGTCAAGAGCTTCATTAAGTTCTTGTCTTTTATCTCCAAAAACGTCTGTTACGGGATACTTAGCAGTTACTTCTTGAGTCCAAGCAATCATTTTAGGTTTAATAAATAAATCTTTAACTTCTTTACCACTTTGTCCTTTAAATTGAGTAAATACTTCAGTGACTCGATCAGGATCATATTTATATGAAAACTCCAAATCTACAGTTAAATCTTTACCATCAGCAGTAGGTGTTATAAAACTTTCATCTTCTTTAGAATCACCTTTATTACTTGCTGTAAGATAACTTTGTTCAATACCGATAGAATAAATTGTTATTTTTTTAGTGGGAGCAATAATGTGCCACCCCTGGTTTAATGTTTCACCAGTGACTCCACCGACCATATTATATACAACTCCAACATAACCAGCAGGAACTCGTTCTGAGCAAAAAAGTACACAAATAATTATAAGTGCAATAATAATACCTGTAGCAATTCCGCCAATTTTACCTTTCATTCTTTAAAATCTCCTTTTTCCTCATCATCATCATCATCATTTGACATATTAAATTTTGTTTCTTCCCATAATCCGCAAAGAATTTTACCGATTCTAGGGAACCAAGAGTTGATACTAAACCATAGTAACACTCCACCTAATACTACCAGTAAAAGAAACACTGGGTTCATTTTTTATCACTCCTTTTTTCTATTAATTACATTAAAGTGGCAATGTTCCAACATATCTAGTGCTTTTTCATGCCATTCTGGAGTAGATCCAGCACAGCAGGTCGCATCAATAGTAATAGGAACATTTGGATATGCTGCTTTTAATGTCATAGCGTTTGCTAATACACAAAAGTCAGTATCAAGACCTATAATTTCAATTTCAGTAATATAATCTAAATATTGCTTAGATTCCCAAGGATAACCGAAAGAAGATTTAGTTTGTTTTATAGCGGTCTTTTGTTCTAATTCTTTTTCAACATTTTCATTTAATTCCCAACCTTTAGTTTTATATAAGCAGTGGGAAATAGGAAGATGTTTTCCTTCTTCTGTTTTTAAATAAGTAATCCAATGAGTGTCAAGAGTAGCTGTTATAATAGTCCATTTGTCTGCTTGTTTAATCTTTTCTACTACTTTAGGCACAATAGCCTGAGCTTCTGGAGAACCTAATACTCCATCAATAAAATCATTCTGCATATCAATTACAAATAAAAGTTTCATATATTATTCCTCGTTAAAACATTCAGCTTCTTGCTCTTTTTCAATAGGCTCAAGAAGCTGACCCTTTAATATCTGTATTGCGGCGGTGGCATCGTCGTCAGTAAGACCAGTCTCATAGTCTGTTTTAACCCAATGCCGCATTATTTCGTCATGTTCATAAAAGTCGGACCATTCTTCATCATCATCTAATACTACCCATGCTTTTGTTTGGGGGTGCATTTTTAGCCAAAAAATGATTTCTTCTCCTCTTCCCTTATAAGAATTAGAAGTTTTATCTCTTATAAATAATTTACCTTTTTTATAAAGGTGATTTCTTAGATATTTAGCATGATTACTTAATGTAGTAGAACCAAAAAGGAATCCATCACTAGTATACCAGCCATTTCTCCAAGAAGAAGTTAATACTATATCGGCTCCAGTTGCCGCTACAATTGAAGCCAATCTTTTTACTTTATCCTTATCAATACCAGTAAGGACTCTTCTATCTTCTGTTATTACATAAGATTTTGATGTTTCACAGTTTAATACTCCGTCTACATCTAAAAAGATTACGGTTTCAAACATAACGGCCGCGCCTCCTTTTTAAATTTTCTTATAAAATAAGAACATTAATATTCCATAAAGAAGCGCTAGGATTCCAGTTCCAATATAAACGGGAACGTGAAAAATGTGCTGAAAGACCACAGTTCCGCCTATAAACGCGAAGATTTGATTTATAAACGTCAACGTAATAGCCGCTCCCGCGCTCACTTCTTTAGGTATTTTTATTTTCTTTTCTGCTTCATAATCAATCATTTTAATAAAATTTCTCCTAATATAAAAAATTGATGATTTCTTATCTTTTGTTTTTAAATGCGTGTTCTCAAAGCGTCTTTGCGCTTTTATTAATTTTTATTCAAAAATTTTATTCCATGCAGAAGCTGCTTCATCTACTGTTTCATACATATTATTTAATTGTGAATTAAAAAAGATACAATCTTTACTATGGTTTCCGCGAATACCGAATCTAATAAAAGTACTGGTATCAGGATTTAAATTTACATAAGGTCCCATGCCATGTGAATATGTAAACATTTTACATCCACAAAAGCAATCATGTAATGTTGTTGTATTCATATTTTTCTCTCCTTTTTATTTTAATAATATTATAATAAAAATTTTTTAAGAAATCAAGTTGACAATTATAAATATTTTTGTTATAATTATAATATAAAAATAATGGAAGGAGAGCGGTTAAAGTGGTAGTTATATGCAAGAATGTTAATTGTCCTTATGTAAGTGCCAGTGGGTTTTGTAAAAGAAGAGTTCTTTCTCTTTTAAATGGGGGATGTGAATATTTACAAAAGGGATTAAGAAAAGAAGAGCCTTTATATTTGGATGGTTATAAGAAGAGTTATATGGAACAAGAGAGAGAAGAAGCGGTTGAAAGACTTGCGGGTGTTCTTTCTTTAATTGCAAAACAAAAGGAAGGTAAGTAAAAGATGGCGGCAGTTGCTTTAATGATGATTATAATCTAGATTCTATGTGCATATATACCGGCGACCGCATATACTATGATTAATGCAAATTTTGATTAGAAAACAATTAATTTAGCAGGTTCTATGGATGAAATTGGAACCGAATGTGCAATTATTTTAAGATAGATTCTTCAACAAAATAAACAAAACTGGGGGAATCTAGGTGCGCAAGGTGTATTAGTTAATATATTTATGTTAGCTTTGAGTGGTTAGACTGAAAAGTTAGGAGTTAATATAAAATGGAAAAGTAAAGAAGATATGAGTAAGAAAGAAGAAATAAATAATAATGTTGATTTATCTCTTGTTTCTTAGTTGAGAGAAAAGGCTATGAAAGATGGATTTTTTATAGATGAATCTGGAAATAAAATAGAAGTAAATTTTGGAGAAGAAAAGGAAGATTGAACTATGGGACGGGGGACTCCCCCGTACCCCCATGAAGGGCTTGGTTCGCTTCGCTCACCAAACCCTTCACATGAACTCCTCTTTAATAGAAAGAAGGTTGATAAGAAAATGGTAAAGATAGGAGTAACTGGTCATAGACCAGAAAGATTATCAAAGATGACAAAAATAAATAAAGTTACAGATTGGTTAGATTTACAATTTTATGAATATGTAGATAATCCAGATTATGATTTTATATTAATTAATGGAATGGCTCAAGGTGTAGATCAGATTGCCGCACATGAAGCACTTTTATTTGGGGGGAGAATCTGGAATTATTATCCATATAGGCGGAAGCTGCATGAATTTGATGATTATCTAAATACAAAAGCAGATAAGATCAGATATGAGTATGAAAAGTACGTGCCTCAATGTTACATAGACCGCGACCGCCGCATTGTTGATGATTGTGATATTTTGTTTGCGGTTTGGGATGGAATAAAAAGTGGGGGTACTTGGCAAACTATTAAGTATGCTAGAGAGATTGGTAGACCTATTGTTTATTTTGGCGGGAATCCTGAGGAAAAGATATGAAAAATGGGGGTAGGGTTATTTTGATTCTAGCTCTTGTGTAGAAAACCAGCGGTTTCCGCTTTAATGGGGGGTAGGGTTAATGTGCTGTTGAATCGGATTCCCGCGCAGGGGAACCTTTTTGCATTTTTTGGCTGAGATTTTAAAAGCAATTTTTATTAAGTAGATAAAGTTCCATATTTTTGTTATTCTCCTATATATATATAGAGATTAATAAAAATATGTAACTTTATTTAAAAGCAAAAAATGGAAAAGTAGGACAAAGTTCCATAAAAAGTTTGATTTTATTTTTATAAAAAGTATAGAGAAAAATATTTTTTATAAAGGAGAAAATTTTATTATGTTTTAGTTAAAAGAAAATACTCTTTATACTAATAAAGAGTTAGCAGAATGGTTTGGAATGAAGCAAAAGAGTTTTTCAAATCAAAAAGAAAAAAAATTAGAAGAATTAAAAGCTTTTGCGGATTATGAATTGCAAGGTAATGTACAGAAAAAAGTATTTATAAAGAAAGTATATGAACCAGTTTATAATAAAAAAGGTAGTGAAAGTTACTAGATAATTAAAGCTAATTTAGAAAAATATTGGAGTTAGAATGGAAAAGGACTGGATACTTGTAAGAGGGTAGCAGGAGAAATGTATAGAGATAATTTAGTGACTTCTATAACAATAGGAACAACAGAAAATTATACCAATAGAAGTAAAAGAGAAAAATATGGAATTAATTATGTTTCTGAGGGAACTGTTGGAACAAGTGTCTATTCTTGGGGAAAATATATTCAAGATGGAGATGATGTAAGATTAATTCCATTAACTTAGGAAGAAATTGAAATTAAAAATAAATTAATTAAAAAATATTTTGGTAATACTACTGATAAACATGTTTTTGTTCAGGGTATGGTTGAAAATGGTTAGATTACAAAAGAGCAAGCTTGGGAAGTATTAGAAGAATTAACTAATATGAAAGAAAAGTTTAAGGCTTTTAAGGCGGACTTTGAAGTTGCTATTAATAGTCCTGTTGGAAGAGGAACTTATTTAATAGAAAAGGAGGTGAGTGCGTTTTGAAAAGGTTAGAATCTTTAGCTTAGTTTAAATTAATGGAAGAGTATTATGATAGATATAAAGCGGAAGTGTTTGATTTTACTACTTGTAATACTTGTGCAGCTTTATTACATTGGATGGAGAAAAGGGCGGAATTTGATTAGGTAAATTTTGAACCTGGAAAAGGGTGTGGAAATTTAAAGGAGAAATGGGGAGAAAAGAAGGTGAGAGAATTGATTGAGGAAAGTAAAATGGAAAGTAAGAGGATGAGACATAAAAAATATACAATTGAAAGATGTTGGAAATTAATGTTAGAAGATTTGTGGATTGAAGATTGAAATTAGAAAAAGTATGAAAATTGGAGAGGTGCCGTGCGACCGAGCGCGTTCTGCATCACATTATACTTCATTTAGTTTGAACACGCAAACGCGTGTTTTCTTTTTATCCCGCTGCCGTAAAAAATCCCTTTTTTTAAATTATACCATATTTTTTTAAAAATGTCAAATGCCCGCTGCCGATTCAAACCCTGCTGCCATATATCTGATCCCCTCGATGCGGCAGCGGGTTGCATATGCCCTCGGTCTGGACCCGAGGGCCCTATGGTGGCTAGGACAGCAGGTCCTAGCCACGATTCAACGCGTTAAACTGTTACACTTCAACGCGCTAAAGTCTGCGGGCGCGGCGGGACCACTTTAGCACAGTAACGCGTTACCGCGTTAAAGCGTGGTGCGTCCCCCTATTATTATACCACACCAGAGTGGTGCGGTCAATCGGCAAAATGCACAAAATTTCGGGAAATTTTGAAAAATTTTTGTGCAGAATTTTTTGAAAAAAAATTTGACATTGGGTGCGGATTGTGGTAAAATCGGAGCGGGTCTGCGACCGCGCTCCGTCGCAGATGCTCAACCCTTTATTATACCACAACGGCCGCCCGCTTGTCAATAGCAAAAATTGATTAAATACAACTTAGGTTTCCAACTGAAATATTCATTTAAATTATGTTCGTCATAGAACTGGGAGAATTTTTCAAGGCTTCCTAAAATTGAAGGATTCTTTGTGATTTCAAAGAAATCTTTATCTACTTCCTGTACGAAAGTATCTCCATCACTGTTAATACACTTTGAAACCCCGATGAACCAATCTTCACCCGTCCATGAATCAATTTGATTAGCAAAGTTATCATGGAAGTCATCAAAATCTTCTAAAACCTCATACATTTTATTCATGACTTCTTCAGGTATAATTACCCCATAGCAAAGTTTTAAACTATAATCAATACTCATTTTTGTTCCCCCTTACTCTATCTTTATTCTAATTTCTACATCATTTTTTTCAGCAAAATCTATAATTTCATCAAACTCTTCTTTGGTAGCTTTTGCATCATCAATCTCAATGGTTTTTATTACTCTAACAAATTCAATAATCATGTTTATTTTTTCTCCTTATTCAACATAATCATCATAAATTATAACATGATATTTTGCAGAAATAGCTTTCGGAATATCCTCTTTTTTAAAATTATCCCAATATTCAAAAATGTTAGGGTCTGTGAAATCATTTTCTTCTACAATAACTATATGATGAATTTTCATTAATTCATCAAGAGTGTTAATTTCTTTAAAATCATACCAATAATCATCACTTGCTTTTGTTACAAATACTAGCATTTATTCCACCTCTACCTCTTCAATGCCATTCAATTCACAGAAACCCCGAAAACAAGCTCTTACATCTTCACCCATTTCCTCAAGACTATCAACAATCGCTTCGGTGCTTTCTCCATTGGCTTTTCTAATCTGAACAATAGTGAAAAGGGCCATGTCCATCATCAGTGTTGCAGTTTCAAAAGTAATAGTTTTCTTCATTTAATTCACTTCCTTTCTTTTGATAATATAATTATATCAAATAAGAGATTAGTTGTCAAGTATTAATAAGAAAAATTTTCTATCCAACTGTAGTTTTCCGGTCTAAATTTTTTCCAGTAAACTCTTTTTACTTGACGAAAAGAACAATTTAAGGTACGAGCGACATTATCAAAAACATCATAATCCCAATAGTCATTAAAATAACCTCTTTTTTCAATAAAAAGATAAAGAAGAGCATAAATTTGTTTATCTATCTGTTCCTTTTTGTATCTTGTCATTTATCTTTTAATCCCCAATATTTATTATAAGGTACAATTCTAACAATTTTAGCTCCATAGAAGTGGTCTGCAATAGTTTCCTTTGCACCTTCTTTCGCTTCTTTTTTATTTTCTCCATAAATTGAAAACCAATCTAAAGAACCATTAGCCTTAAACATAACAACTGCCCATTTTTTCATTTATTTACTTCCTCTCCTTCTTCTTTTGTTATCCATTTTTCATATTCTTTGAGGGTCATTGTCATTGCTTGTATATGGATATTTTCCATTCCATCAAACCAACAATCAATCATATGATTAATAGCTTTCTTTTTATTAAAGAAAACACCTATTAATTCATCTTTCTGAAATACACAAAATAATTTTATCAATTTATTTTTCTCCTTTCTTATTGATAATGTTATTATATCAAATTATGGGAAAATAACAATAGTCAGATTAAACAAAAAGTGGATTTAAATTTTGTGCAACATATATATTGACATGTGAAGTGGCGCGCGGAGGGCGGCCGCGCGCCACCCAATTCTTACTCCCAAGTTCTTACTCCAAGAAGAATCAAAAGGTTGCAGATACAATTCCAAGCAAAAACTCCCATATCCTCAGGGATTGCTTCCCATACTTCGGGATAAAGATTGCGGACGCCGGTGAGAAGCATGCCACCCCAATTCCCACCGCATGCGGTACAGAACTTTAACCATGCTTTCATGTCGCCATTAAATTTTCTTGCTTTAAAAGCGAGAGCAATAACTTCCTTACCTTGGTCACCCCAGTTTTCAACCAAAGTCCGCTGTGCTTCTTCGATAGTATCATAGAGTTCAAGATTCGTCATTTAAATCACCCCTCAATTAAAAATCATAACTAAAACCATCTGCGGTATCAAGAAAAATTACACACCCCTCAGCATCTTCATAGGCAATATAGCATCCCATGTCTACAAGATTCTGATAAGCTTCTATAAAAGCTCTAAAACCCTTTTCCATTTTTTCTCTTCTTTCTTTCTCTCTTGTTGCAAGAAGACCCTCAGAGTATTTCTGAATGGAGCGAACCTCTCCATCTGTCATAGTTGCCATAATTTTGAGAATGTCTGTAAAACCCATTTTTTCGTAATTCATTTTGTTTTCTCCTTTTCTTTTGATAATATAATTATATCAGATAAAGATTAAAATGTCAAGTCAAATTCTGCATCTATCCATAAATCTACACAACGTAATACTTCAATGGAAATTTTACCCTCGTCACCGCTTTCTATAGTTTCCGCTACCCATTTCCAATCTTCAAAGAATTTTTCTTCAAGATTAGGATAAAGGAAACATGCTTTATAGATACGGTTTAAAATTTCTTCTCTACTTTTCATTTAAATCACCTCTACTTTCGGTCCCTTGCCTTTTTCTTTTGCGATTTCTTCAAACTTTTCTCTTGCCCAGTCATCCCAATATTCTTTGAGTTCTTCAGAGGAAACCAGTTCGATTTTCTGAGCAAACAAAATTGCTCCGAAGGCAATCGCTCTACAATTCATTACTTCTTGTCTGGTATTTGCCCACATCTCTGCGCTTTCAAGATATTCACCAACAAATTCTTTTACATCTTCAAAATCAAATTCTTTCATTTTCTTTCCCTCCTGTTGATAAATTAATTATATCAAACAGTTTTGTGTTTGTAAAGTATAAAAAACGGGTAAAAATAAATAAAATTTTATATAAAATTGCTATTGACAAAAAATATTGACTCATGTTATAATTAAAATTTCGGCGCGGTTCGCCAGGAGCGCGCCGACCAAAAAGAGGTGGGTATTCATACCCACCTCTGCGACATTTGGGGAGAGGTCAAGCGAGGACGAACCTCGTGACCTTGCCCTCCTTGACCTTGGTAACTACCTCAGCCTTGACCATCTGACTAAGGATGGCGGAAGCCCTCTGACAGGATACACCGAGAGCAGAACCGATTTCAGTTGCGGTCATACCATCGACCTCCTCGGTAAGGAAGTCAACAATCTTAATCTTGAACTGCTCATTCTCATTCTGTGTCTTGGTGGGCTTCTTCAGCGCACCGCTCGAATTGCGCTTTGCAAGCTGAGCCTTGAGAGCGTTCAGACGCTCGATAGCCTCGTCATTCAGATTACCCTCGATTGCAAGATTAATAGCCTCTGCATAAGTCATAGCCTTTGCCATAATTCAACACCTCTTTCTTTAAAATGTTTTTTGTTTTCTTTTGTTATATTTATTATACTATATTTAATTTTTATTGTCAAGTATTTTTTTTATTTTTTCTAAGTTACTTTTTTGTGGGTATTTATGTTCTAGCACGCCCACAGGAAAACGGTGTATCCTTAAAACCTATCGTGCTTTTCTACTCATGCCCATACACTTAATGTCCTTTCTTTTCCTTAACTTCTATAACTATTATATCAAAGGATTTTTATTTTGTCAATATTTTTTATTTTGTTTCAACGATTGTTACTGTGCCTTCTGCAATACCAAAAGGTGATTTTTCTTGAAAAGTATGGATTTCTGCAATTTCATCTTCTCTCATTGGTCTAGTAAGATACCATAAATTTTGTTCTTTCCATGTGATTTCTTCTAGTTTTTGACCTTTAGGAAGTTCAATAGTCATACTACCACCAAAATTTTTAGTTGTATATTGACATCCTGTTAAACAAAGCATCATAGTGATAAGTAAAATAAGTTTTTTCATCCGTTCTCCTTTCCCTTACCTTGTAAATACATTATAGCAAATATTTTTTTATTTGTAAAGTACAAAAAATGGGAAAAAATTAAATGAAATTTGTGCAAAATTACCATTGACAAAAAGTGCTTGGGTGTGATATAATTAAATTTTCGGCGCGAGACAAGGCTCGCGCCCCGAGCATTTCTACTCAGGGCGTTTGCTTTGGCAAGGGTCAGGCGAGATAGAATCTCACCTGCTTGCCCACCTTGTCCTTGCGGACACGCTCGTCTGCAACGAGCTTCTTGAGGAGTGCGCTTGCACGCTGGCAAGTCACATCCACCGCATCGCCGACCTCGGTAGCGGTCATGCCATCAGCGGCATCCGCAAGTGCCTCGACAATGCGCTCCATCAGTTCCAGACCCTCTTTCTGAGTCTTGGTAAGACCATGCTTACCGCTACCACGCTTGGCAAGCTGAACCTTGAGAGCCTCAAGTTTCTCCTTAACCTCATCATCAACATCACCTGCGATGGCACGGTCAATAGCTACTGCATAAGTAAGTTTCTCCATAGTGTAACACCTCTTTCGTTTAAATAATTTGTTTTTTGTTTTCCTTATCTTTAAGTATATTATACTATAAGATTTTTAAATTGTCAATATGAAATTTTTATTTTTTTTAATTGTTAAAAGGTTGTCATCCTTGTCTATCGGAAACATTAGGGCGCCTACTAAATTCCTACCTCATGACAACCCTTTAACAATTATTATTATAACAGATTGATAGTTACAATGTCAAGCCTTTTTTCAAGATTTACATGCGCATGGTTATCTAAATTTGGGATGTGCTAACCGCCTTGACATTCGGCTTTCTTTCCCTTACCTTGTAAATATATTATATAAAATTTTTTATAATTTTGCAAGAGGTAATAATGACTAAAATTATGGGATTGTAGGGATGAAAATTTGTGTAGTTTTTTACTTGACAAAAAGTGCGGCGGGTGGTATAATAGTGAATTTCGCCGCGAGACAAGGCTCGCGGCCCGAAGGCCGCTATTATTCCCCCTCTCTATACTGAATGTAAACAGCGTCAATATTTGCATAATTTTCAAGTTTATCAGTCTTAGAGGCTTTGTTAATGATAGTTTCAACAATCTCCATAAGATTGAAATCAAGACCCTCATCTTCCAGAGATTCAGCAAAGTCCGCGAGCTCTCTCTGAAAACTAGTAGGAATCGAAATGGAATAGGTTTTTTCAACTCTAAATTTTGACATTTTGTTTTCTCCTTTTCTTTTTGATGATATTAGTATAGCAGATTTTATTTTATTTGTCAACCGTAATAATAAGCTAAACTCAAATCTTTTTTTGCAACATTCATTGTAGCATCTTTATTCCATTTAATAGAAATAATATTTTCAATAGGGAAAAAAGTATTATCATTTTCTTGCAAATACTTTACTCCAATCATTAAATATTCTGGTACTGAATGGCGAATAAAATCTGGTGCTACGAAAGGAAAATGAGCATCATAATGCTTTTCTCCATCAATAGTAGTAAATTCTGCTACATAATGTTCTACTAAAACATTTTCTTTATTCCAATTCCACATCATTTTTTATTCTCCTCTCTTGTTGATAATTTTATTATATCAGATTTATTTTATTTGTCAATAGTTATCTAATAATATAATTATGAAACAAGCATTTACAAAAAGTTCTTATGCTAACAATTAATTTAAAATTCCAAATCATTTCAATCTCATACCAATGATTTTCTTCCATATACCATGAAGGAAATTTAGGTGTTTTTCCAAAATGGTAATAAGTAAACTCAACAGTTTCAGTATTGTCTATTTTAATTGCCCAAATAGTTTTATACATTTTAATTTCCCTCCTGTAATTATAATTATACTTAATTATAGGAATAATACAATAGATAAAATAAACAAAAATCGCACCAAAAATTTATGCAACATTCCAGTATTGACAAAAAGTGGCGCGGGGCGGTGTCCGCGCGCCACAAACAAAAAGCACCCCCGAAGGGGTGCCCACACAAGAAAGGAGGAAACCAAATATTGAAAATTGATAGGGTAGGTGGGGAATCGAACCCCACCGAATCCAATACCCTAGGAGGGTCAGTCGACCGCATAAAAGCGGACGACCTTGCCTACCTTGTCCTTGCGGACAGTGCCACCCTCGACCATCTGGCGAAGGATAGCGGAAGCCTTCTGACAAGTAACTGCGATGGAGTTACCTACCTCGGTGGCAGTCATGCCATCGACCTCGGCTCTGAGATTCTCAAGAATCACGTTCTTGAGTTCCTCATTCTCCTTCTGAGTCTTAGTCAGACCCTTGTGACCCGAACCACGCTTTGCAAGCTGAGTCTGAAGGTCATGGAGTCTTTCGACTACCTCATCAGTAAGGTTGCCAGCGATTGCATTGTCAATAGCTACTGCATAAGTCATCTTGTTTGCCATAGTAAACACCTCTTTCTTTTGTTGTTTTCTTTATTTGTTATATTTATTATATCTTATTTTTTTTGTTTTGTCAATATGAAATTTTATTTTTTTTATGATTATTTCGCGGATTTGGCGCCTTATACCGCATGGATGCTAGTATTTATGTCATCGCGCCCTTGCCACCAACGGCGCTTATTTTTGATGCCAGTGCATTTTCATTGGCTCCTTTCCCGACATTATTGTTTGCTACTGGAAACCGTCGTTAAAATTTAATTTAATTTTTACTGTAGGTCTTACTGCCGAAGGGCATCCGCCGTTCTTTTTTAGGTCTTACTGCCCTTTATTTCGGGGGGTCTCTCATTCTGTTCACTTCCTTTCCTTTATCTTATGTACTTATTATATCATAAGATTTTTTATTTGTCAACAGTTTTTTTAAGATTTTTGAAGTTTTCCGAAGGCTTTCGACCGTACCTTTAGGCATCAGCCCCTAACCCTGTACTTCTTTCTTTATCTTATGTATTTATTATAACAGGATTTTTTTTATTTGTCAATACTTTAATGTATAATAAATCATTCCTGTTATTGTTCTGTATTTGTAAATTATACCATTTAATTCCATGCTTTTAAGAATGGCGGTGGCTCTTTGTTGAGTTACACTTAAATACTCTTGAGCATCAGAAATGGTTATGGCAGAATCCCGATTTTTTAAAATAGAAAGAATTTTTTCCTTATAAATATCATTTTCTTTTTTGCGTTTATTAGTAGTAGCGATAACAGGTTCATTGTGTTTTTTTATCAAAAAATCTGTTATATCTCTTTTAATAAGAAAAGGAACAAAATCGTTTCCAGTGCTTTCAATAGATGACCAAGAATAGGATTTTATTCTTTTCCAAAGATTTTCCCTATACAAATAGAATAAACCTATTTCACTAGGATTCTCAATATTCACTCCTACACGGAAAGAAAAATTCATAATATTATATTGTTCGCATATTGCCCATTTGCAATAAAGATTTTTCTCTGAATATCCTTCAAATGTTTCCATAATTTTTCTCCTTCCCTTACCTTGTAAATATATTATAGCAAAACTTTTTTTGTTTGTAAAGTACAAATTTTGGGAAGATCTTTGTGCAAAATGCCGATGAATTTTCACTTGACAAAATGGCTGGCGTGTGGTATAATTGAATTTTCGCCGCGGACCAGCTGCAAGCGCCTGTCCGCGGCCCGCCATTATACCACGCCCGCCAGATTTTGTCAAGAGTTTTTTGAAAAAAATTTTGCACAAAAAAATGGGCATCCGCTTGTGCGGATTGCCCATTACAAAATTGTTACTTTTTAGGGGGGCGGTGTTTCACTAACTTTACAGTATAAGAATTTTCATTACAAATGAATGAAAATTCTGCTTCATTCTTTACAGAAATGTTACTAACTTCACCATTCAAGGATGTTACAAGAATGTTAATGAGATGTTTCTTTTCTTCATCAACCTTGCGCTCTACCTTGCGTTCTTTCCTAGGCTTGTCGGCTTTTTCATACCGCTTAACAGATTTTGCTTTAGCGGTCAGCTCCTCGACTTCCTCATTTTCAGTATAGTCGTTATCATCGAGCCACATTTCAATTGCTTCTTCTTTGGAAATATCAAGGATTTTCATGTTCTTTTCAATTTCCGCATCGGGAATATTGATTTCCTTACCATTAAAATTGTACTTCATGCCTGTCACCTCTTTCTTTTGTTGATAAGTTAATTATAAGGGGTAAAAGGGAAAATGTCAAGCGACTTTTGCAAAAAGTCGCTTTTCCATTTTCTTGTGTTGGCGGAAACAATGCACCATGATTTTAGTTTCAATGAGTACATCTTCAAGCCCTGTATGACTTTCCTCAAATGTTACATCGCCTGTAATATATCTGTAAAGAATTTCAGCGGTAAGTCGAGGCTGAGGAACACGATGTTTTGTTACAAAATTGTTAATTTCACAATATTTTCTGTAACTTTTCTGCTTGCCAATGGTCTGTCTTGCCATTTTCAGAGTATCCCATATTTCAATTTTATAGGGGAAGAAAAATCTCTTTTTAGATTTTGTTAAAAATCTAATTGTGTTATTCAGTGCATTTACATCAAATCTTGCATTATGTGCAAATACATTTTTCACACCATACTTTTTTACATCTTCCCAAAACTGATTGTACATGGTAGAAAACTTAACAAGTTTCCGCTGACCGCTTTTTACCTGTTCCCAATACATCGGAATCTTTTCTGCATAATAAGCGGAATCCATGACATCTTTCATTGCTACAAAAACTTCATAAATCAGAAATGAGCGTGTTTCATAGATTCTGCCCTGTTTATCAGTAATTACCCAACCAATATCATAGACAATTGACTGACTAAGGTCAAGTTTATCATCTGTAATAATACCATTGCAAGTTTCAGTGTCAAGCCCCATAAGGTAATTAATTCTTCTGTCCAATGTTGTTTCTCCTTTTTTGCTTGTTTCATCTTACAAGTATAATTATAATAGGGACGAGGGAATTTGTCAACCCTTTTTTACAAAAGAGTTGCCAAATATTCCATCATTTCGGTGGCGTCAATAGCTTCACCTAAATGCCATCCTTTACGCACTCTAGCATTATCATCAAAAAGAACCTGACGACCGCCATACTTTCTAGTGCAGTCCGCTTTTGTTGTGCCATACTTGACAAGATGGATTTCATCATAGGGAAAATCGAAAGTTTCAAGCCATTCTCTTTTTGCTTTGCGGACGGCTGTATCATAGGCTTTTGTGGAGTCTTTTGCAAGCCACGAGGTAATGACGATATACCATCCGAACTCTTTAAGCTGATTTAAAATATTGTTCAACTGCTCCATATCTACGAGCGGGCGGGCTTCCGCATAAGGACGCACTTTTCTAGCATGAATGTCATCAAGCCATCCGTCAACCCCATAAAAATCTGCTAAAGTACCATCCATGTCGAATACTAAAAATTTGTTCATCCTTTTGTTCTCCTTTCCTTACCTTGTATATACAGTATAAGCTATGGGGAGTAAAAAAGCAATATCGGAATGTTGCACAAATTTCGGGATTAGCACAGAAAAAAATTTGTGTGAATTTCCTATTGACAAAAGTGGCTCGGGTATGGTATAATGGATTTTTCGCCGCGGCCCGAGGACCGCGGCGCGGTCAAAAATAAAGAGGATTTAATCCTCTTTATATACAATATTAATTTCAGTTAAACCCCAATTAAAACTATTTTCATTACAAGCGATAGCAAAGCAAGCATCTGCAAATAAATCAGTATCCCAGTCCATGCTATCGATTTTATTATAAAAATTTTTAAGAGCTTCTGCAACTTCTTTGCTTACTGTAATAGTGGTTTTTAATTCCATTTTTATCACCTCATTTATTTTTTTCACATTTAATACGTGTTCATCCTACCAGTCTAGGGCGCGGTCAAAATTTAATCCTCGTAAATAATATTAATATCAGGGTCGCAGTAGGCAATTTTATCACCTCTGCTAATTGCGAGGCAGACTTCGCAAAAAGTTTCTTCATCATTATAAAAATTATCTGCTAATTCATTCAAAAGTTCCTGAAGTTCATTTGGAACTGTTAAATTTTTTATAGTTTCCAGTTCAATTCTCGCTTCCATTTTTATCACCTCTTTTAATTTATTTTATTTAGTCGGCAGAGTAGGACTCGAACCTACAAACCCGAGGGTGACGGTTTTACAGACCGCTTGCTTAACCAATTTGCATATCTACCGAAATTGTGTCCATCCTACCAGCCTAGGGGTTCCAGACACTCCCCGTATGTTGCCACCACATTTATATACCGCAAAGTAGGACTTCGGCTTGCGGTGGTGGGACTTTATCAACAGGACTTACTGCGACAACTTGGCGTCTTGGGTCTTTCCCTTGCCTGTATCCCTCACCTTGTATATTTATTTTAACATGGGGATGGGGTTTTATCAACCCCTTTCCGCAATAATTTTTGCTCTGCGAGCCTGACGCTTTGCCCTATCAGCATCCCACTTAGCCTTGACTTCAACTTCATCGGGCGGAGTAATCTTAACCAGTTCAACCTTAGCATCACCAAACTCATTCCATTCCTTAATAACCAGTTTTCTCATAATCTTTTCTCCTTTTGTGCTGATTTGTTTTACCTTATGTATTTATTATAGGGGATATTGTTTTATTTGTCAAGAACTTTTTTTAAATACTTAAAAAAAGTTGGGGGAACATTCCCATTCCTACTAAAAATAATACGATAGTAAGAAGAAGGAAGATAGCACTATCCGAATCTTCATTCAAAGTTTTCAGTACAGTTGCGAAACAAATACAAGCGGTGAAAATTATATAAAGCCAATCCATTTTTAAACCCTCCTCGGTCTTGATTAATATGTCCTATAGAGTACCACTGGTTCATGTAGGTGGCGGATACCAAACTCTATAATGGGGATACCACTGGTTCATGTAGGTGGCAGATACCTCATCCCCTTGACAAGTATAGAATACCATACCCCAGCCTAGATTGCAAGTAGTAATAATGCACAAAATTCGGGATTCTCTAGGCTCAATGTTTGTGCAGATTGCGAATTGACAAAATGCGGCGACATGTGGTATAATGAAATTTCGTCGCGGGGCGCGCAGGGACCGCCGCCCGCGTGACGTCCAAAAATTGGGGGATTATTCATCCTCCCAATTATGAACTGCAACAATCTCCCCATAATTATCTGCCAGCTGGTAATAACTCCACTCTCCAAGAACATCATCTCTGATATACCTATCAAAGATTGTGATCTCTTTAAAATCTACGATACGGATACTTCCAAATTCCCAAGTGTTAAGTCTCATTTATTTCACTTCCTTTCTTTTGATGATTTAATTATATATTATTCTCAAAAGATTGTCAAGTAGTAATTGTAATAATTGTTTTAAAACCTTCTGATTTATTGGGGCATGTAAGACTATGATACATTCTATAAATAACTTCTTTGGGAACTTTTCTTTCGCGGGCGGCGTTCCTTTTCAGACAATTATCCAAACTTGTATTAACAAAGACCGCGATATGTTCAGCAGTAAAGCGGAAGACCGCCTTTCTAGCCCAAGGAGTTAAGTTAGTAGCGTCAAATACTACATCATTCCCTTTTGCTAATTCTTCACCAATTCTTTTATAAACAAGATCGAACACCTGTTTGCCATTCCCCTGTATCTCTTCTGCTCCATACAATTCTTTGCGGATAGCATCAGAAGAAATAACAATTGCATTGGGGATTTGATTTGCTATTGTGCTTTTTCCACTTCCAGGAATACCTACCATTGTGTATAATTTATTCATTCTCGTTCCCCTTTTTTATTTTATAATTTATTATATCATAAAAAAATTTTTTTGTCAATAAGAAATTTTTGGCTCTTAGAATAAATTTCTAAGAGCCTTTTTAGAATCATTCCTATTATATCTTTTTTTATCCTTATGGGATCGAGTACCAGTATTGAATGGAACAAGAACTCTGTTCTGTTTGTTGTATTCTCTTTTTGCTTTTTTATTAGGATTTTTTTCTGCTAACATTTTTTTATCTCCTTTTTTTCTTTATTATACAATAGGGGTTGAGGTTTGTCAACCCCTATTTTACATTTCATAATATTTATTTCTAGCGTGCACCCTCGCAAGTTCTACAACCTTTGTCGGTTTCGGCTCATCTTCCCTATAATATCTAAGAATCTGTGCAGGTCTTGCGATGAGTTTTGTAACGAGGATTCCAGTTCTCTGATTGTATACAAGGATGAGAGCGGTATCGGTGATTTTATGAATCTCAGGTCCATTTCTATGACCACGGTCTACGACCACTTCCTTTATAACAGTTCCGGTTCCGATCTGGGCGATAATGGCTTCACGTCTTTGGCGGTCTTTGGTGTAGTGCTTACTGTTCATCTTGATATCTCCTTTCCTTTTGTTGATTATAGTATAGCACACCCACCGCCAATTACAATAAGCAAAATGCACAAAAATTTCAGGATCTTTTTGTGCATTTTTTTATGCAGATTTTGCTTGACAAAAATGCCGGCCTATGATATAATGTTGATTCTCGGTGCGCGGCGGAATGGAGTGGCCGCCCGCGCACCGCACAAAAAAAGAGGACTTTTCAGTCCTCTTCCCAATCCCATTCAGTATCATCGAGTGCGGCTTCCATGGCATCTACTTTAATCTGATAGGGCTTGTCCGCGTTCTCTTCAAGCCATCCGGCGAACCAAATTGTGTCCCTATGCTCAAATCCCTTAACTTCAATCACCTTTGTAAGCATCTGTTCATTAGTCATCATGTTTTTGATCTCCTTTCCTTTTGTTAAGTTTATTATATCAAAAGGCTTGGCTTTTGTCAAGCCCTTTTTTAGCAATAAGCTAAATTTTTTCTAGTCCATCCGAAGATAGAAATCTGATTATGTTCTCTGCCGATTCTCAAAGCTTCCTTTTTTGTGTCTACTCTGAAACTTTTGTCGATGTAGTAAATTCCATCGGCAAACCAAACTCCGCAGTTTCCGCCGTATGCCTTGACCGCTTCAATTGCTTCCTTTGCGGTCTTGACTTCAACTCCGTATATAGCTACTTGCCATCCTGTTTTATATTCGATAACCTTTCCACTTTTAAGAGTGATTCCATCGTTATTTACTAATTTTCTGATTGTTCTGATATTGATCATTTTTATTACTTCCTTTCCTTTGATGATTTAAGTATATCACAAGGCTTGACTTGTGTCAAGCCTTGTTTTTATTTTTTTTAAAAATCAAACTCAACATTGAGAAAATCATCTTCAAGTTCTCTGATTTCTCTTTCAAGTGCTTCTCTTCTCGATCTGCCACCCTCGCGGATAAAAGTGATTTCATCCATCTTGTTCAGTTCTTCAAGTTCCTTGTAAAGATTTGTAAGATTTTTCATTTTTAAGCTCCTTTCTTTTGTGTGTTTGTTTTGTTCTTTTCTATGATTTAATTATAGCACTTTAACAATAAAATGCAAGCCTTTTTGAAAATATTTTTGCACAAAAAAGGATTTATTTTATTTTTAATATTTGTGTATTTTTACTATTGACAAGTTGGTTGCGTGCGTGGTATAATATTTCGGGCTGCGGCGGCGCCCTTCGCAGCCGATGCTAGAATAAAAGAGGAAGCGGACTGCCGCCCGCTTCCTTAATATCATCTATTACTATATCTGTATTCTATTGTATAATCATCTTCAATGTTATCTGTAAACATATCAAAGTTAATGATTGTTATTCCATCTCCAATCATCCAATCATCTGTACCTTCTATTATCCACCAATGACCAACATTATCAATCCAAATAATTTCATTAGTTTCTGTATTTACTTCTGTCACAATTCCATCTCTTGAATAGATGTGATTTATCATTGTATGTACACCGAATCCGATCCCACTTATAAATACTACTAAGATAACTAATACTGTAATCATTGCCTTTTTCATTTTCTTTCCTTCTCTCTTTTGTGTGTTATTATGTATGTATTCCTTACATCTATTATAATATACTATAACTCATTTAATTGCAAGTATTTTTTTCTCAATTTATTATTTTCAGACAATTTAAACCAATTGATCAAATAGTCTGAAAATTAAAAAAGTTAGATTTTTTGTAAAAAACACTTGCAATTAAAACTCAAAGTGCTATAATAAACTTAACAAAAGAAAACAACCACTTGAAAGGAAAGGTGAACAAAATGAACGAAATCAAAAGACTTGAAAACGAAATCAAAGAACTTGAAAAAGCCAATTATCTTAACAGAAATCTTGAAAAGATCGAACTTCTCAGAAAAGAAATCAAAGAACTTGAAAATGAAATGGTAAAAGAATTAGAGTGGTAAACCACTCTTTTTCTTTTATTATAACTAACTTTAATACTTTAATACATTAACACATTAATGTATTAATACATTAACACTTTAGTGTGTTAAAACATCATCACTTTATCACTTTGATCCTTTATCACTTCACTGTGCTGAAGTGTGTTAAATCCTTAACAGGCTTGTTGTTAATTTAACAACAAAGTCTTCCCTTTGACACTTCACCGCATTAAAGTTTTAAAACTTTAACACTTCACCGCATTAAAGCCTTTTCCCCTTCACCGTACTAAAGTGTGTTAATTCTTTAACAATCAATAGTCTGTGATACATTAATGCTTTACCTCATTGAAGTGTGTTAATTTTTTAACACTTAATAGACTGTTACATAGAAAACGTGTGTTAAGTTTTTAACACACGCTGGCAGCAGGCTTGTGAAATTTTTAACACTTAATTAACCGTTTGTATGAAAACTAGGATTAAGTGTTAAAAATTTCACAATGTCAATCCTTGTTAAAAATTTCACAACCACCTAAAAAACACACAAAACGGCATCAGCCCGCCGCGCTGATGCCGAACAAAATCACAGGGTATTTAATTTTACTAGAGCTATTTGATGGGAGCTATCTACGCAGCGTTTACCTAAAAAATTTTTCCTCTCTACGCAGCGTACCAAAAAACTTTTAGGGGGGATAGTATTTCGGGAAAGTTTGTGAAAAAATTCACAAAATGGTTTGCCCTCAGCAACCCTTCGACCCCAAATTTTTAAAAAATAAAAAATCGACCCCAAATTTTTTAAAATCAAAAATCGACCCCAAATTTTTAAAAAATAAAAAACGGCAACTCCTCGACCCCAAATTTTTTAAAATCAAAAATAATCAAAATGAAGAAATATTTAAACCAAAATAAGAAAGTGCTTCTTTTTTATTCATAAAAAAGTGAATACCTGGAGCACATTCATTCCAGGGATCTTCATCAAACTCCTGAACAAATACCTCTTCACCAACACGATATTTAAATGAAGAATCATGTATACTACAAGCTGCGTACATAGTCATTCCCTTATATTTCTTTTCCACAGGCTCTATAGCAATAACTTCCGCCTTATTACACCTACATTTTCTACCACCCGCCGCAGATCTTTTTGCATCACTAGGTATACGGAGAGTCACTAATACATAATATGTTTCTGGTTGACTCCGCTTTCCATTTTCCCAAACAGCTATTTTATATCCTATAAATTCTCCTTCATCCGGACAAGCCATGGGCATGTATGGAACATTGATACAATCTTCCATACAATTCGGACGAAAATAATTCGGCATATCAGCCATGGTAAAATCACATTTTCTAAAACCACAGTCAACAAAAGGAACATAATTGAGAAAAGTATTTGCAAACTTACAATTGACAAACTTACATTCTACAAATGACTGCATACGGAATGATGCGCCTGTAAAATCACAGTCCATAAATATAGTGCGCTCAAAAAGATTTTCTTTAAAAAGGCTTCGCTTAAAGGAAACATGAACAAAATACGCTCCCTTAAATTTGTTTTTTATGAAGATTACTTTATCAAAAATAGAATTTCTTATTTCTGAAAATCTAAAGTTACTTTCTGAAATCATCAAATCGTCATAATCTGATAAATTAAGGTTAGATAGCTGCGTGCAGTCAGCATAAAAAATGACTGTACTCTCTTTAAATCTACTTATTTTACTCATTTTTCCCTTTCTTTTTTATCTTCTTCATATTTTTTTTGAAAATTTGTCCAATTTTTAGCCCTGGAATTCCTTTGCATTATTTCCTGCGCTTCTTTACGAAATCTTTTATATTGTAGATAATCTCCATATGAAACAAAATCAAAACGATATTCCTCAGAATAATCATGTTTATAAAGCGGACCATATTCTTCCAAATGCCAGTCATAGTAGTAATCTGTTGGATTTGTTGGAGGATAATATAAATTTAAGAATGTTTTATATGTGATACGAGGACTATAATTATCAATATGACTTTTCCAATCATCATAATCAACTACACAACCATATAAAAAAACACCTACAAAAACAAGTGTTAATAATATTACTACCAATATAAACGTATTCATTCAATATCATCCCCCTAACGCGCAAATACAATTATCAATATAAACGGAGTTATAAATCTTATCATTCTGTCACCCCTTTGTTGCAATCACAATCAATAAAAATGCGATAATGCCAATAAGAATAAATGCTATACACTGTAATTTATCTTCTGTACTCATTTTATCCCTCCTTATATGGCTCTAGTGCTGGCATCCATGCTACAGCATTAGAATAAAACCACGCTAGATGCCCCGCATCATTACACCTTTTTGTCGCCATGCTTTCATCAGCATACTGGACCAACACTTTTTGCTTTACTTCAGGCAATCTTTCTGTAATTGGAATCCAATGTGGTTTAGCATCTACTTTTCCTTGTGCATATCCTCTTTCATATGCTTCATTTATATCTTTCCTATAAGCTCTATCTGCTTCTAATGTCTCATTAATCATTCTGCCACCTCTTTAAAAATATCCCCAAGGTCTAGGTGTAACAAGAGGATAATATGAAATATTATTTATCCTTTCCCAATAAGCTCTCGCAAATTCTTGATTAATCTCATTTAATCTCTCAATCTCTTTTTCCAATTCTCTATTTTTATCAACCAGTTGACAAATTTTTTCATTCTTTTTCCCAACCACAAGTTTTTCATTAATAAGATTTAATTCTTCTTGAATTGGAATTGTTTCAAATTCTACTTTAATATTTCTTATTTCTTCTCTATTTTTAACAATATCACACTCTAAACTATTCAATTTATTTTCAATCTTTTCTGTACTATATCTAAAATATTTTTTTGTCTGTTCAATAAGATATTTTAAAAAACAACTATAAATAATTAATATAATTATAAAACCTAACCACTCTACTATTTTCATTTTTTACCTTTCTTCACTCATCACAACAAAAAAGAAACCCCAAAAGCAATAAGTGTAACCCCCAATAATAAACTGCCAAAAGAACCATTTTGGGTATATGTATATAAATTTATAGCACCTAATATAAAATCACAAATTGCAACAATATAATTCATGCGGCCAGCGGTTGTACGACGATTTATCTAGTTTAATCCAGGTTTAATCGGACTCCCGCATCTCCTTTCTATCTTATTCTTCTTTTGTTAATCTGCGAAAGTTTCACAGGAACTCTTGATATATTTTTAATACTATTCTACTATATTTGTTTCTTTACTACACTCAATCGTTTATGATATTTACATGTATCACAACTTTTCTTTTCCTCTTGATACTCTTCACAAATTTTTATATCTTTTTTAACAAAAAGACTTTTCTTTTTCTTACAATAACAAAGAGATGAAATGCAGTTTTCTTCTGTATAATATTTACAAGATTCACAGGTTTTCTCTTGTTCTTTAGGTGCTTTTAATCCAACTATATTATCGGCAATAACAGGACCTGTGGAATTTCCGTTAATAATAACTACTTCACTAGCTTTAATAGGACCATTTACATCTCCATATACAATTACAGTTTGAGCATTGATATTTCCGTTAATATCACCTTGACTCTTTAAAATCCATTTTCCATCTTTAATGTCTTTATCAATTCCAGTAATTTTTGTAACATAATTATTTATCATTATTTTTATTCCTTCTCTATTATTTATAAAAAAATTATAACATTTATTTTTTAAAAAATCAAATCATTGCTCATTTGGACAAGACTTGACAATCAAAAATTTTTTTGTTATAATAGAATATAAGGATGAGAGAAAGGAGTTCCTATAATGCAAGAAAAAAATGATAACGCTATCCTTCCTGAAGATGACGCTGTAGATACGCAAGAGTTAAAACTTGATTATACGATCTAGTCACCAGAGGAGCGAAATGAATTAGTAAAAAAGATTGTAGAATCCTTACCTCCCTAGAAGTTAACGAATAGATACTTAGAAATATTAGCAGATTATATTATATTTGCAAAAACGAAAGAGTAGAGAAAAAAACAAGAGTCTATTAATACTGAAAATAGAATGATAACAATAAATAAACGATAGACTTCATTTTAGGGACTAGTAGGAAAATTTGAAAATGGAGAAGATGGAGTATATAACTTATTTACAGAAGATAAGAATATCATCTTTACTCCAAAGATTTCAATTACAGAAGAAGATTTAGCGGAGATTCCTGCTTTACGAGAATTACGTGCGGCTATTGAAGAGGTTTAGAAACTTTAGAAAACAGCTCGTGGTAAACGTAAATATCTTCTTAAAAAACAAATCATTTAGATGCGGCAAGACCAATATGTTATAAAAACATCTTTTAAACAGCCTATTTTTTGTCTTAATGCCGTTAAAAACTTTAGCTCGATGAGTTTCGATGATAATATTTCCATATCTTCAGATGGAAAAATAAAAGATAAGAGTTTAATATCTTTTATGAATCCAAAACACATTTCTGCTCTCTTAAGAAATTACTCCCGATTAAAAGAAGATTGTTACGGAAAATTTTATACCGATGGATATTATATGATGGAAGTTTTGGATGAGCTAGTGGACAAAACTTTAAAAGAAAAATATCCACTTTATTATAGTTTATTGATATATAAAATAGATGGAAAATCTAATTTAGAAATTCAAGATTTGTTAAAAAAAGAACATGGAATAAAACATTCAGTTGAATATATTTCTTCTCTTTGGCGAAATAAAATTCCAAAACTAATTGCAGAACAGGCCGAAATTGATTTTTTACATTGGTATTATTTAGAAAAAGAAAAAGGGAAATGGAAAAAATGTTCCCGATGTGGAGAAGTGAAATTAGCACATAATAAATTCTTTTCTAAAAATAATTCTAGTAAAGACGGATTTTATTCAATCTGTAAATAGTGCAGAAATAAAAAGAAGAGGATAGTTCCGAAACCACAAGTTATAAAATATATAAAAATTGAAAACGGAACTATAATGAAGGAGGAAATATGGCGAAAAAGAAATGTAGTAAATGCTAGCGAGTAATGGAAGATTTAAAATTCTATTCTAAAAAGAATGGAGACAAATTTGATATGTGTAAATAGTGTTTAACTATGCACGTTGATAATTATAATGAAGATACTTTTTTATGGATAATAGAATAGGCGGACCTCCCTTGGGTACCCAGTGAGTGGAACGCCATTAGATAGAAATAGTATGCCAAAAAAGGTAGAAAAATGAATGGAATGAGCGTTGTCGGAAAATATTTTTCTAAAATGAGATTAAATCAATGGAAAAAATATAATTGGGCAACAAGCGCAGAAGCACAAGAAGAAGCTAATCTTAATAAAGAGTTTAAAGAAGAGCAACAAAAGCAAATGGAAGAAAAATTAAAAGAAGATTTTGAGAAAGGTGAAATTACTTAGTCTCAGTATCGGACTTTAGTTTCTTCTAGTTTTCAAAAGTAGCATTAGTATATGATGCGGCCGGCAGGTTAGGAAGAGGATCCGGTTGGTAAAGATAATGCCTTTAGATAGGAGTATTTTTTATCGGAAGAAGATTTACCCGATCCCGCGGCTGAATTAACAAAAGAAGATAAACAATATTTAGCAATGAAATGGGGAAGAAATTATAAACCTAGTCAATGGTTATTGCTTGAAACTAAATATACTTAGATGATGAATTCGTTTGATATTCAAGATGCAGATAGTAAGAATACATTAATGTTTATCTGTAAAACGTATTTAAAAATGGATGAAGCAATTGATATAGGTGACGTTGAAAGTTATCAAAAACTATCCCGTGTTTATGATCAATTACGTAAGTCTATGAAAGTAACGGCCGCGCAAAAGAAAGAAGAGAATAATCAGTTTATAGACTCAGTTGGCTAGTTAGTTGCCTTTTGTTAGAAATAGGGACATCAAATTCCAGAATTTTAGATAAAAGCTCCTCTTGATATAGTTGATAAAGTTATAAACGATATGAAAAGTTATAACAGGACATTAATTTATGAAGATAAGGCTCTTGCTAGACAGATTGAAGATTATATTAAAGAGGCGCGGGCTGCGGCTGAAAAGAAGAAAGATCGAGATACTGCCAAGGAAAGAGGTTAGGATTATTATACGATAACAGATCAAGATATTTTAGATTACAAAGACTTCCTTTATTCTGAAAAACTATAGACAGAAAAAGAAATAAATGGGGAGAAAGATAATAAAAGACGTACATGCGGATTAGAAGAAGTGAATGTCTTAAACAATCCAACGTTTTTAAAAGAAATTATCATTCCTACTATGAAAAAGGAGGGTAAATAATGAGTCTTATTGATATTTTAGATCAATATATTTAGCATGATACTAAAAAACAAGGTTTATCTGAAGAAAGACTCCTTGACCAATTAGATAATTTAAGATATTTAATTAGTTTTTTTAGAAAATATCCTGATCTTTTAGTAGATTATATGAAAGGACCAGATAGCACTTTTAATTTTTATTTTTATCAAAGAGTTTTCCTTAGGATAGTTATGCGGCACCGATACGTTTATGCAACGTTTCCGCGTGCGTATTCCAAATCTTTTTTATCTATGATGGCATTAATGTTAAGATGTATGTTATATCCTGGAGCACAATTGTTTGTTACTACAGGCGGAAAATAGCAGGCGGCATCCATCACGGTAGCGAAAATAGAAGAAATATGTAAATTAATTCCAGCTCTAAGCAATTAGATTAACTGGAATCGTGGTGTTTCTAAAAAATCTAAAGATGATGTTAATTATGTATTTAAAAATGGCTCTGTCATAAATATTTTAGCAGCAAAAGAAAGTAGTAGAGGACAAAGACGTACAGGCGGATTAATGGAAGAATGTGTATTAATTGATCAGACTGCATTAAACGAAATCATTATCCCTACTACAAACGTTAATAGATTACTTCCTGATGGAACCCGACATAGCGAATAGATAATTAATAAATCACAAATTTATATAACGACCGCAGGTTGGAAGAATTCATTTGCGTATGATAAATTAATAGAACTTTTAATTCGTAGTTTAATATAGCCAGATGAAGTTATGATTATGGGAGGAACTTATGAGACTCCTATTACAGAAGGGCTGCTTGATGAAGATTTTGTATAGCAGTTAAAATTGGCAGGAACTTTTAATGAAGATTCGTTTGATAGGTAGTATAGAAGTGTATGGTCAGGAGATGCAGAAAATGCGTTCTTCTCTGCTTAGAAATTCGATAAGTATCGAACACTTAGACAACCGTAGTACGAATATAGCGGCCGCACCAGTAAAAATGCTTATTATGTCATTGGAGTCGACGTAGGTCGTATTGGATGTACAACCTAGGCTTGTGTTTTTAAGGTGACGCCGCAACCTCAAGGAGTTGCTTTGAAGTCTCTTGTTAATATTTATACTTATGAAGCGGAACATTTTGAATAGCAAGCTATTAATATAAAACAACTATATTATAAATATAAGGCTAGATCAATTGCATTAGATACTAATGGACTTGGAATTGGTCTTTTAGACTTTATGGTAAAAGCTCAAGAAACTCCAGATGGTTAGTATCTTCCACCTTTTGGTATTCAAAATGATGATTAGGGTGTTTATAAAAAATATTTTAAAGGTGTAAATGATGTTTAGAAAGATGCTATTTTCCAAATTAAAGCTAATGCCCCTATTAATACATAGGCATATTCATTTGCTCAGACTCAAATGTCAAGTGGTAAGATAAAATTTTTAATAGACGAAGCTGAAGCAAAGGCTAAGTTAATGGAAACAAAACAAGGTCAAAACATGACACCCGATAAAAGAAATGAGTATTTGAAGCCTTTTGTTCTTACTACCATTTTAAGATAGCAAATGTTGAATCTTGTTGAAGATAATGAAGGTGTTAATATCATTTTAAAACAAGAAAATAGAGGTATTAAAAAGGATAAATTTTCTGCTTTTGTTTATGGGTTATATTATATTAAACAAGAGGAAGATAGAAGAAAAAAGAGAAAAGGAAGAGATATTAGTAAACTTCTTTTATTTTCTTGAGGACATTTTTTGAAAAGAAAAAATATTATTTTTTTAAATATAAATGTAAAACAGAAAGGAGAAATTATATTTTTATGAGAAGTTCACGAGCAGAAATAAAGATAGAAGAAATTTTGTCAAATGCAGGCCTTAACTTTAAAGAAGAGTATAGTTTTCCTGACTTAATAGGGCAGGGAGGTCATGCCTTAAGGTTTGACTTCGCTGTCTTTGATGATGATGATGAATTGGAATTTTTGATTTAGTATCAAGGAATCCAACATTATAAAGCAAAAAGTATCTTTGGCGGTGTTTCTGGGTTAAATAAGCAACAATATTATGATATGCAGAAACGTTAGTATTGTAAGAAGCATGGAATTAAATTAATTTTAATTCCGTATTGGGATGAGAATTTAATTACATACGATTACATTATGGAAAAAGCAGATATTTTTTAATGAAAGGAAAAGGTGACTTCTTTGATTAATAGAGCAGCAGAAATAAGAAAACAAAATTTAATACTAGAAGGCACCGGCAATGGGAGATTAGATTATTCAAAAATAAGAGTTGGGACTAAAACACTTGAAGATGCAATTTTAAATATTGGAGAATATAAAAGAATCAATCCTATTCTTGGTGATAAGAAAGAAGTATTAATGGCGATTAATACTGGTAATATAGAAAGAATGAGGTAGATTTCTAATTTCTTTTATAAGACTAGTGGAATATATGCTAGATTATGTAAATATATGGCATATTTATATAAATATGATTGGTTTATCACTCCATATATTGAAAATTGTGAAGGTCTACTTGATCAGGATGGCGGTCTGGGTGACGTCGGAACGGGCTAGACTTAGGTAGATAATAAAGCCCGCAAGAAACAATTTGCTAATTTCTTTAAAGTATTAAAATATTTTGAAGCATTTGAAGTAAAAAGATTTTGTGGCGAAGTTGCTTTAAAAGTTATTAGAAATGGTTGTTATTATGGATATTTAATTCCTAGACCAAATCGAATGACTGTTCAAGAATTACCTATTAAATACTGTCGTACTTGTTATAAGGTTGACAATAGACAAGTTGTTTAGTTTAACATGCACTATTTTGATGATTATTTCCATGATGAAAGACAGCGGCAAGCAATTTTAAAATTGTTCCCACCAGAGTTTAAAAAGGGATATAATTTATATCGTAAAGGTAAATTAATACCAACTTTTCCTGGTGATACTCCAGGATGGTATTTATTAGACCCTAAAAGTACAATTAAATTTAATCTTAATGATTAGGATTATCCAGCTTTTATTTCTGTTATTCCTGCTATTATCGACTTAGATAATGCTAAAGATTTAGATAGAAAGAAAATGGCTCAAAAATTAATGAAGATTATTATTCAAAAAATGCCATTAGATAAAAATGGTGATTTAGTATTTGACATTGATGAAGTTGGAGAATTTCATAATAATGCAGTTAAGATGCTTACAAGAGCAATAGGAGTAGATGTTTTAACTACTTTTGCGGACGTTGATGTTGCTGATATGTCAGATCGAGGTACAACAACAACAGTAGACGAACTGATGAAAGTTGAAAGAGCTGTCTTTAATGAAATGGGTACTTCTCAATAGCAATTCAATAGTACTAGTAATACGGCTTTAAATAACTCTATTCTTAATGATGAAGCATCTATGTATAATCTTTTAGTCCAGTTTGAGTCGTTTTTAAATTTGATGCTTGAACAATTTAACAAGTCTCCAAAGAAATGTTATTATCAAGCACAGTTTTTAACAACTACTATCTATAATTATAAAGATTTAGCAAAATTGTATAAAGAACAGGCACAAATGGGATACAATAAAATGCTACCTCAAGTAGCACTGGGACAAACTCAAAGTTCAGTATTAGCTAATGCGTACTTTGAAAATGATATATTAGATCTCGTCCGTGTATTTGTTCCTCCGCTTACTTCTAATACAATGAACGCTGAAGCTTTGCAGGCGCGGTCTGCGGCTTCACGCGGAGGTTCGGGTCAAACAGGAAAAACTCCAGGTCAATCTGGAGAAGGGGCCGGCCGCCCTTAGAAATAGGATAATCAAAAAAGTGAAAAAACATTACAGAATAGAGAAAGTATGTAAGGGGGTAAAATATGAGTTTAGCGCATAAAAGTGTAGCGACGATAAAAAATCCAGAGTTCATTAATCTTACTCCTCTTGATATTAATCCCTTAATGTCCGCATGTGAAATTAAAGTTTTTTATATTGGACAAAACCGTAATAAGAGTTTTATTTCTAAATAGGTTGCTACTTAGATGGCAAAAACTCTTAGAGGCGCTCCTATTGTTGGGTATTATAAACCAGATAAAGAGGATTTTACAGATCATGGTGAAGAAATAACAATTGATGGGGATGGTGTTCATTTTAAAAATAACACTAAGCCATATGGATTTGTAGCTCCAGATGCAAAAGTCTGGTTTAAAGATTTTGAAGAGGAAGATGATTTTGGAAATCCCATAATTAGAACTTATCTAATGACCACTGGATATTTGTGGGAAGGTCAATTTGAAGAAGCTAAAAAAGTTTTTGAAGATGATGGAAAACCTCATTCAATGGAATTAGATGAAAAAAGTTTAAAAGGACATTGGGCAACAAACCCAAAAAATAATATGGAATTTTTTATTATTAATGACGCAATATTTGAGAAACTCTGTATTTTAGGAGATGAAGTTGAACCTTGTTTCTAGGGTAGTGGTGTAACTGCTCCAGAGGTTAGTGCAACTTTTTCTCTTGATGATAATTTTAAGCATACTCTGTTCACTATGATGGAAGAATTAAAGTATGCTTTAGAAGGAGGCAATACTATGGCAAAAGTAGCTGAAGCTTCAGTAAATGAGACTGTTACTACTGTAGAACCTGAAGTAACAACAGAATTTACTGAGAATCAAGTTAATGAGAATGAGTCTTCATCTAGTGAGCAAGCGCCTACTTCAGAATTTAAAAAGGATGATGAAGAGGACAAAAAAGAAAAAGAAAATCCTTCTGAAAATGAGGATGATAAGAAGGATGAAGACAATGGCGGAGGTACTTCTGGTTCAGATGATGACTCTGCTGATGACAAAGAAAAGAAAGATGATGAAGAAGATAAGAAGAAGAAATTCACTGTCCTTGAACAGGAATATAATGAGTTGCAATCTAGTTATGCTTCTTTGAAGGAAGAAGTTGAAGAACTAAGAACTTTCAAGAAAAAAATAGAGGACAAAGAGAAGGACGACCTTATTAAAGATTTCTATATGCTTTCTGATGAAGATAAGAAAGATGTTATTGAACATAAAAGTGAATATTCATTAGAAGATATTAAATCTAAATTGGCAGTAATTTGCTTTGAAAAGAAGGTCAATTTTAATTTAGATACTTCTTCTGAAAATGAAGAATCAACAGTAGAAGAGGATGAAAATCCTGTTACTACTTTTGATATTAAGGTAACTGAAGATTCAACAGTTCCTGAATGGGTTAAGGCGGTTGAATCTGCAATGAATAGATATTAATTAGGAGGATACTTAATATGGCTGTAGAATTACAAAGAATAGGCTATGGACAAGTAGAACGTCAGCACATGGCTGCTCCCCATAATGGTCAAATCTATGCTCAACTTCCTGCTCTTGATGCTGAAGGTAAGCCAATTACACAGCTTGAGAATGGACAGTTTTTAAAATATGATTACGCAAATGGTAAAGCATGGGTTGGTACAGCAAGTGATGACAAAGAGTGGTTTATGGTATATAATGAAGAAAAATTATATGATGAAAGACGCCAAAATCATAAAGATTTTGCTATGTTAGCAAAAGATATGTCTGACGGAAAAATTTATCCTAGACTTTTAAGAACCTTTGTTGGTGATGTTTTTACAACAAATACTTTTAAAGGCACAAAAGAAGGTTCTGAAAACCTCGTAACAGTAAATGGAGATAATGATAAAATTACCATTTCTGCACTTGCTATTGGTGATTATGTAACAATTGGATCTGATGGTTGGTTAACTGGCGCTGGCAAGACAATGCCTACAGGAACTGGAATTGTTTTCCAAGTTGTCCCTCATTTTACACAAATGAATTTACCTACAGGAACAACAGCACCAGATTACACATTACCTGATAAACAATGGGCTGTGAAGCTTCAAAGAGTACGTTGATAAGGAGGAAATGACGATGGCTTTAGATAGAAATCAACTTTTAGCATTAGCTAAGGCTACTGCACGTGCTTCATTAAATCCTTCAACTGCATTCGCCTGGGGCGATAAGAAATTAACTTTTGAAGCTCTTAATGAAGTTTTCCAAAAGGAAATGAATGAACTTGCTGGTACATATGCATTGTATCGTGAGAATAAGAATACAATTTTTAGACTGATTGAAGAAGGTCTTGATGAAATTCTTCCTGCAAAGGTTATGCAGAATTATGGTCAGTTCGCTGAGATTAAAACTTATGCACAGGGTGATAAGCCTGTATTCCGTGTAAGAATTAGTGAATACTCTAAGAAGCGCGCTAAGAGCTTCGTAACAAGAGTAGGTCTTGCTGGTAGATATGAGACATTCAAGCTTGATGGATACACAATGGAAGTCAACATGGCTGCATACGGCGGAGCAGCTGAAATCGGCTTCGAGGAATTCCTTGATGGTCGTATTACAATGGCTGATGTGTATAATTTAGTTCTTGAAGGTCTTGATGAAGTAGTTTATAAGGAAATTGCGAAAGCTCTTATTGCTATGACAGAAAATTCTAGTATTCCAGCTGTAAATAAGGTTAGTGGTAGTACTTGGGATGAAGCTGAATTTGACCGCTTAATTGCTACTGCTGATGTATATGGTAAGAGTACAATTTATTGTACTTATGAATTTGCAGCAACTATTCGTCCAATGACTGGAAATGCTATTAATTATAATGCTCTTTCTGATAGAATGAAGGAAGATCTTTGGAATAATGGTACTTTCGGTAATTATAAGGGACATACAATGGTTATTCTTCCTCAAAGTTTTGAGGATGCTGATAATTTAGTTAAAGTTATGGACCCTCGTTATGCTTGGATTATTCCTACTGGTGCTGAAAAGCCTGTTAAGATCGCATTTGAAGGCGCGGCAGCTGTTAGAGAAGTAGAAAACGATGACTGGTCAAGAGAAATCCAGACTTACAAGAAGATGGGAGTTGCAGTTTATAATGTAAATCCTGGTATTTGCGTATTTAAGAATACTACTTTAAGTAAGAATAATGTGGCTGGTACTTGGATAAATGGTTAATTTATAGTTGATATAACACTATAAGATAAGAGTAAAAAGGACTTAAATATTATATGGTTATTATAGTGTTTAAGTCCTTTTTTTTATTAGGATATAAAAGGAGTTAAAAATGAATAAAGATACATTAGTAAAAGTAAGAAATAGAGATAGCGGGGCTGTTCTCTATAAGATCCCAGAACTAAATGGATTGCGTAGAGTGTTTCAGCCAAAAGAAATAAAAGAAGTTCCTTTCGATGAGTTAAAGAAGTTGTCTTATTTACCTGGCGGAATGGCCTTATTGAAGGATAGTCTAGTTATATAGGATGATGAGGCGGTCGCCGCCTTACTTGGAGAAGTGGAACCTGAGTATAATTATACCGCAGAAGATATTAAAAAATTACTTCAAGAAGGAACATTAGATGAATTATTAGATTGCTTAGATTTTGCTCCAGAAGGGGTTACAGATTTAATTAAGGTTATTGCAGTTGAGCTTCCTTTAAATGATGTAGCTAAGCGAGATGCTATCTTAGAAAAGCTTCATTTTAATGTTACTAATGCTATTGAAATTAAAAAAGAAACTGAATTACCTACAGAAAAGACCGAGGCTCCTAAGAGACGTACTACGGCAAAGAAAACTGAAGGTGAAGGTAAAAAAGTTCGTCGCGTAGTTAAATCAGAATAAAAACTAGGAGGTGTATGATGGATGAAATGAATTATACACCTTTCTCTGTTGTTTATGACAGTTTTCTTTCAAAAATTACAGATGATATGTATATGGAATTAACTCCTTAGGACACAGACAAGATTTTATAGGAACTTCTAATTTCTGCTTTGCCTAAATTTGAATTTCCAAGACAAAGTCTTTAGTATGAAGAAATGCCGATAGAAGGGGAATTTGATGAAATAGGAGAACCATTTACAACACAATGTTTTGTAAATAAATTAACTCAATAGGAAGTAAATATAATTGCAACTTATATGATTGTAGAATGGTTAGGACAGCAATTAGCTACTATTGAAAATACCCGTATGAAATATAGCGGGAGCGATTTTAAATTCACTTCTCAGGCTAACCATATGCAAAAAATTCTACAATTAAAGAAAGATTACGAGAGAGAGGGATTCCATTTACAGAGATTATATAAAAGACGTAAGAGAGATCCTGAAAGTGGAATTTATAAATCTACAATTAGCTCTATAATGGAGAAACAACCTAAGGGAGGAACTGGCGAATGGAACAAGTGGTTTTAACTTTAGGTATTTCTATTAGCAAGAGCGTAATAGATAACAATTTAAAAAGAATTATAAATCAAGTTTATAAATTACTTCCTTTAAGAGAAGAAGGAAAAAATTGGGAAAAACCATTAGAAACTTTAATTGAGGAATTGGCAGGGATGGCTAGTTTAATAGATGGCTAGGAAGAATTATTCTTTTCTATATTATGTAAAATGAAAGGATTACTTAGTTTAGCTAGTGAGTTTGATATGGTTACTTATCGAAGAACTATATTAGAACTTCTAAGTTTGCTAAGCGAGTTAAAAAACCATGTCTGCTAGAGATAATATGCGGAAACGGTATTGGGCCGATTTAAATAAAAATCCTAGCCATTCATATGATTTCGGTTCCGGTTTAGATAAAATGAGTAAACGATTAAGTGTTTTTGGTGGTGAAGACCAATGGACGAGAATGAGATAGGATAAGTTAAGAAGTTTAAAGAAAGCTTTACTAGCATCTTATCAAAGAGCAATCGTTCAGAAATATGATGTTAAAAAAGATAGTTTAGCAAACAATATTATTTCTATTATTACTTTACTTCAAGATAATCAAGAGTTGAGTGATAATCAAAATAATATTTTAAAGACACTAGAAGATTAGTATACAAATTTAGCTGTTATAGATGATAAATATTCAGCTAGGTATATTCAAAGCTTAGAGTAGGTTGTTGATTCTCTTACTTCCACCGCTCCTATGTTTAAAGCTCTGATTAATCATGATAAATTAAAAGTAGATTATGAAGATAAGATCCTTTCGATCCCCTTTAGGGAAGCACCGGAAGATAGTGAAGAATAGATAGATACTGATTTTCATAATGGAACTGTCTTTAAATGGGTTCATGGTAATAAAGAAGAATGGACTCCAGATACTTATTGGATTGTCTATATGCAATATTCTGAAGAAACTGCTTATTTTAGAGCGGAGATTCGTAAAGCCGACGAATAGATTTAGATTATTATTGTAGATGATGAAGGTAATGAAAATACAGTTAGTTATAGAGGATGGATGACGGGACCAAATGAAACTACAGCCCTTTGGAATACAAAGCGTGGTGTTGTTTGGAACGATATGAATTATACCAAGTTGTTATATATAACAAAAGATGAAGATACATTGGCGTATTTCCAGCGTTTTGATAGGATAATAATTAATGGAAAACCTTGGGAAGTTCAAGCTTATAATGAAAATTATAGCACAAGTAAAATGGGAGATCTTAGTTCAGGTATTATAAGAGTGGCGTTAAAAGAAACCTACACTTCTGCGGATCAGTTCGTTAAAGAAGTGAAAGATGCGGAAGCCGCTCAGATCTAGGCGGAGGTGGCCTATGATGCAGAACATACCTAGGCTAGAATTGATGGACCGACCGCCGCACATCCTTACGATATATTAATATATAAAGCTAAAAATTATGAATAGCCACAAGATTGGTATATATCTGATGATTCTCTTGTTAAGGTCTTAGATTATACTGAAGATACTTTGAAACTTGAGGTTATTAGTAAAAAAGCAAATAAAGATGGGTTTATAGTGAAGTATGGATAGGATTCTATTCATGTTCCTATTGAACCTTTATGAGATAAAAGGAGTTTGTTATGCGTTATGATTTAATTTCAACGAAAAAGATATTTTCTCCCTTTTTCTCTTGTCCATAGGACATTAATAAATTTTTAGAAACACTTTTTATAAAGAACCGTCCTTATAGTAATATATTGAAACGGTTATTAATAATTAATTCTCCCGATTGTTTAGATCCAACGAAGGATGAAGAATACAACGCTATTGTTGATAAATATACAGTAAAAAGGATGATTGATGAAGGTTATATTCGATTGAATCCTAAGATTGCTCGTGGAACACATGAAGAAATTAAAAGTTATATTATTATAACTCAAGATAATTTTTCTCAAAATAAACGTTCTTCACAATATCGAGATTATATAATCAATATGGATATTGTTTGTTACAATGACGCATGGGTATTAAATGAATTAAAAGTTCGTCCTTTAATGATATGTGGGTATATCGATGGTATTTTAAATAGTCTTTCTGATGAAACTAAAGATTCTTCTAAAACATTACCATCTAGGATTAAGCTAACTGGTATTGGTTATTATAAGTTTTTAGGATGTAATCTTGTTGTTTTAAATGAAGATATTTCAATGTATACGTTATCTTATTTAGGATAGCATTTTACAGAGGACTTGGGAGAAGAATAGGTTGATTGAGAAAATTGCTTTATTATCTAAACGAGATATACCTTATGAAGCAGCATAGCTAATTCTTCATCAACCTAGTATAAAATAGATTTCTTATATTGGGGAGAATAATTTTTTTAAAGGATGTCAATATTTGAATTTTTCTAAAAATAATCTTTAGGTAAAGGACAAAATTAATTTAGAAAAAGTTTCAGATTTTGAGATATTAATGACGATATTAAAGAATAAAGAACCAGCCATTTAGGAAGCTAAAATTTGTTTACAAGAAATTTTTTTATTAATACTTCCAGATTATAAAATGATATTTTTACCTAATAGTATATTACTTTCTCGGAAAACTTAGGATGGTTTTGAAGAACATTCTTTAACAAAAGATAATTTCGAGGGTTTTAAAAATATTGTGTCAGAAATGTTTTGCTTAAAGTATATACAAGGTGAGAGTGGACAAGGCAATTATAATCCTGGAGGGCCGCAAGCGAGAGCATTAGTGAAAAAGTTTCAAGAAAGACAAGCAAAGTTAGCAAAGCTAAAGGGAAAAACTGATAAAACTTCAATAGAAGTTTTATATCGTTATATTTCTGTGTTGGCAGTAGGTTAGCACAAAGATATAAATTAGTTAATGGATTATTCTTTATATCAATTGGTAGATTAGTTTCGGCGTTTTAAAATGGCAGACGATTATGAAACTGTCTTTAGATTAAAATTAGCTGGAGCTAAAGATGTTGAATCCGTCCCTCATTGGATGGGTGATTTAGATGAAAAACTATAAGGAGGATACACACAATGAAATTTGGTGTAAGAGAATGTGCGAATATTGTGTTCCGTGCAAAACAGGAAACAAGAATTGGTACAAATACATTCCACGTTGGTCAACCAGTCCTTTATATTGATACAGCAACAACATCTTCAATGGAGCAGGCTTCTAGTACAGTATATGCTCAAGGTGGTAGAGGTAATGCAAGATTAATTGCATGGGAAGGTGATAAGACTCTTACTTTTACTGTAACTGATGCTCTTATTTCTCCTGTTTCACTTGCTATGCTTTCTGGTGCTGGATTAGTTAAAGAAGGAGCGACTGGAGTTCATGTTCATGCAACTACAAGAGCTACTATGACTATAAGTGGTACAGATGGTATTATTGATTTAACAGATGCTTTAAGAACTTTTGGACGTATTGATGCTGATGCTGGTAATCAAAGAGTTTCTGTTGATGCTGGTGATGATGCTCCTATCTTTATTATTCTTACTGAAGATGATGGTTCTATTACAGGTAATTTAGTAACTTCTACAACTGCTTCTAATGCAGCAACGGGGGCAAAAGGAATTAAATTTGAGTGGCAGGAAAATGGAAAGGGTATCTTAACTATTCCTAGTCCTAAACTTAATGAGAAAACTGAGATTTCTACTGCTCAAAATGTTATGGTAGATTACTATGTTATAAAGAATCCTGCTAAAGTTTCTGAAATTCAGATTACTGCTGCTGACTTTGCTGGTTATTATTATGTTGAAGCTGATACATTATTCAGAGCACAAGCTACTGGTATTGATATGCCTGCTAACTTAACATTCCCTAATGTTAAGGTTCAGTCTGGATTTACAATTTCAATGTCTGGTACTGGTGATCCTTCTACATTTGATTTTACAATGGATGCTTTCCCTGGATATACTTATTTTGATAAGTCTAAGGAAGTTCTTTGCGTAATTCAGGTTGTTGAAGATAGTAATGCGGCTGCTTCTGAAGGACATAGTGTAATGTTAAATGATAATAATCCAGATCATAAGAAAATTTTCAAGGATGACAGTGATATTGGACAACCTGTAGGATTAACCTACGATGAAGATTAATGAACGAGATGAAATTAAATGGGAAGGAAATGAATATTTCCTTCCCATTTTTTGTGTTTATGGAGGTAGTTGAAATATGGCTTCTTATTCTGAAAATTATAAAATTATAAAAGATGCTTTATAGAAAGCCTTTTCAGAAGAAGATTTAAGTATTCGTTTTTAGAATATAAAAATAGTTCAATCTCAAATAAATAATTATTTAGAAAGATATAGAATTATTTCTTCTGGTATAAAACAAAGATATGAAATTTTAGCACAAGAAATACCAGATTAGTCTGAAATAACACGAAAATATCATGCTATAAAGAGTTTTAATAATGAAGTGGATTCAATTCAAGATCTATTAAAATAGGGATATTTATATGTAGATGCATTAAGAGAAATTTTTACTGGTTAGTCTATTACTTATCAAATAGGTATAGAAAGTAATGGAGTTTTATATGAAGGGACTTTAGATATATTAGAAATAATCGAACATTCTACTTTAGATATAGATTCAAAAGTTTCTGTTCAAAATGCAGCTAAACTAAGAATGACTAAGATAACAGCTAATTAGTTACATAATTCATCTTAGTTATTAATAGAAAAAAATACTGATAAAGCAAGTTCTGTTTATTCTGCTGTATATAATTATTTAACTGCAACAATTCATGAGACTCCTAAAAAATTAAATTCGGGAAATGCTTATTAGACATATAGAAGAGTTTTACTTTAGAGAGGAGGTAAAAATAAAATTCCTCCTAATATCGATGGAAAACAGATAATTGAAATTTATGAACAGGTAAAAAGAAATAATGCTGCTTACTATAAAGGTGGAGATATTTTAGATATACAAGTAAAATATTTAGGAGGGAAACCCCCTTCTCTTACCACATTAGCCTCTATAAAAAGAGTTTTAGAAAAAAGTAATAAAGCTTTAGATATTGTATATAAAAATTCTAAACCTAAAAAAGCTTTAATAAATAGTTTTATAAATTTATTTACTCAAAAATAGTCTAATATTTTTACTGAAATAGAAAAAGAAGCTAATGAAAAAGCAAAACAATCTATTAAAGAAAAACTTTCTTCAATACAAGGATTGGGTATTTCCTAAATATTAAATTTGACAAAATCTAAAATTTATGTTATAATAAAAATAAGAGTTAAAAAGGAGGTATGACATATGTTATACAAAGATTTAAATTTAAAAGTAAAAGACCAAGTTGAAACTATTTCAATTCAAGGACAAGATATTAATGTTCTTCAATATCTTCCAGTTCGTGATAAAAATGATTTGGTTCAAATTGCATTACAAAATTCAAGAGAAAATGGGGTTATTAATGAAATAAAATTGGAAGTATATTTTAATATGTATATCGTTTATTTTTATACTGACCTTGTATTTGAAGATGAGGAAAAGGCGGATCCCAATCAATTGTACGATGAACTCTAGAGTAATGGTATTTTAACTAGAATTCTTGGAGCAATGGATGAGAATGAATATGATTATTTGGTAGATTATTTAGATAAAATGAGAAAAGCTCAAGATGCTTATGAGAATAGCGCGGCCGGTGTTATCAAGATGTTTATCTAGGATCTTCCGAAGAATGCAACGGAGGCCGCAGAATTATTAAAGAATGTAGATTTAAGTAAATATGAATAGGTTAATAAATTTGCTGAAGCTGCTAATGGTGGTAGACCTATTCCTATGCCTGTTGAGAATTGAAAATTCGGACTAAAATGATTAATTTATAATGTCTTCTTTATAATAATATATAAAGAAGGCATTATTTTTTTATTTTAAAATGAAGGAGGGATGAAAATGCCTAGTTCAAAAAACGGTGGAAATATTAAATTTGGTGTTGATTTTGAAGCGAATCAAGCCAGTTTAAATAAATTAAAGAAATCCCTTTAGGATTTACAGAAAATAAAATTAGGAGATTTTAAAGGAAGCGCAAAAGATTTAGATTAGATGCAATAGACTGCAAAAAAGGTCCAAATTGCTCTTGAAAAAGCTTTTAATCCAACTTTAAATGCTACTAATGTAAAAACTTTTCAATCTGAATTACAAAAAACCGTTGGGAGTGTAGACCAAGTTTATAATAAATTAAAATTAGCTGGTCCCCAAGGTGAAGTTGCTTTTCATCAAATGGCAACAGAAATTCTTACAACTAATTTAAAATTAAAATAGACAAATAGTTTAATAGATAGTATGGGTAAAACTATGGTTAATACTGTGAAGTGGGGAATTGCTTCAAGTGTTATGAATACTTTTACTCAAAGTGTACAAGGTGCTTTTCAATATGTACAAAGTTTAGAAAAATCTTTAACGAATATTAGAATTGTTACAGGTGATTCTACAGAAAAAATGGCTCAGTTTGCAGAACAGGCGAATAGATCTGCTCAAGCATTAGGACGTAGCACATTAGATTATACAAAAGCGTCATTAACATACTATCAACAGGGCTTAAATGCTGAGGATGTTCAAGCTAGAACAGAAGCTACTTTAAAAGCACAGAATATCACTGGAGCTGGAAGTTAGATGGCAAATTATTTAACATCTGTGTGGAATGGCTATAAAGTAGCAAATGAAGAAGCTGAGTTATATGTTGATAAACTTGCGGCGGTTGCTGATTCTAGTGCATCTGACATGAGTTAGTTAGCTATTGCTATGTCTAAAGTTGCATCAACTGCTAATACAATGGGTGTTGATATAGACCAATTAAATGCTCAAATTGCTACTGTTGTTGCTACAACAAGACAAGCTCCTGAGTCAGTTGGTACTGCCTTTAAAACTATTTATACTCGTATGAATGATATTAAGACTGGTTCTGATGAAGCTGAAATTAGTCTTGGCAGATATTCAGGCAAAATGGCAGAACTTGGTTTTAATGTATTAGATGCGACTGGCCATCTTAGAGATACTGGTTAGGTTATGGAAGAAATAGGCGGCCGCTGGCAAGATTTAACTAGGGAACAACAGATTTATCTTGCTCAGACAATGGGTGGTCAAAGACAGGTCAACCAATTAATGGCTTTATTTGATAATTGGACTACTTATAGTGAATTGTTAAATACTTCATTAGAGTCTGAAGGTACTCTTGCTGAGAAGAATGCTCGTTATATGGAATCTCTTGGTGCTAAAATGGAACAATTAGGAGCAGCAGGAGAAAGAGTTAAAGACGCTCTTATTAATGAGAATGAATTAAAAGGTGGAGTATAGACTTTAACTAATCTTGTTAATTTAATGGGCAATTTTATTGAAAGTATTGGTGGTGGAAGTACTGCTTTATTAGCTTTTGGTTCTTTAGCTACACAAGTTTTCCAAGATACTATTGCTAGATAGATTAATAATGTTATTACTAATATTCAAAATAGAAAAAATAATGATTTAATAAAACAACGAGATATTGAAAATACTAGAGATTTTGGAGAAAGCCAAGGTTATGAAGAAGGAGTTATAAATAATCTTGTAGATAGAAAGCAAGCTATCCAATAGTATTATAATATAATGTCTGAGGGTGAAATTAATGCTTATAATAATATTATAAAAACAGTAGCAGCTGCTTAGCAAGAATCTGTTGTATTAGAAAAACGAAAAGAAGTTGCAGAGTCTTTTTATAATAGTTTTGGAAAAAATAGTGGATACGACCCTCTTAATAAAGACAATTTTGAAGATATAAATACTGCATTAGGAACAGCTGTTTAGGATTTACGAGTATTAAATGATTAGGTTCAAGATTTATCTAAACAAGAAATAAAACCTAACTCAAAAGAATTTTTAAATACTTTAGAATTAGCTAAAGAAAAAATACATGAACTTTTTAAAGGTAGTGAAACTCAATTAACAGGATGGCAACCTTTTATTGATAAATTAAAAGAGCTTCAATCTCAAAGTAATGTTACAGAACAAGATTTAAATAAAATAAAAAATGCTTTTGGAACTGTTGTAAAACAAGCTTCATATACAGCAGGAGAAGCTGGACTTCTTCCTTAGATAAGTCAACAAGCAGAAATGGCTGAAGCTAAATTAAAAGCAGCGATAAAAGAGTCTGAAAATTTTCAAAAACAAATAGAACAATTATCTACAATAAAATCTTTTACTCAATTAATTTCTGGTTTAGGCCAATTTGCAGCAGGATTAAAAGGAATTATTAATTTAACTAAAGTTTGGAAAAATGAAAATTTATCTACTGGAGAAAAGATTTTACAAACCATTACTAATTTAACTATGTCATTGCCTATGTTAATTAATGGTTTAAATAAAGCTAATGAAGGTTTTAAAATTTTTTCTTAGGGATTAAAAATTTTTACTTTAGGAGGAAAAGAAAATATTGCTATAATAAGGGAAATGGCGATAGCAGATGCTATTTATGCAGGAGCAACAAAGGAAGAGGCTAAGGCAGCTGGATAGGCAGCTGTAGCAGAACAAATGCATGCAGTAACATTAGAGCAAGTTGCCGGAGCAGCCGCTAAAGCAATAATTCCGTTATTACCTTATATTGCAATAATAGGAACCTTAGGTCTTACTATTTATGCAGCATATAAAGAATGGAATAAAGAAGCTGATGCTGCTAAAAAAGCAAGTGAAGTAGCTGCTGATACTAAAAAGACATATGATGATTTAAAGACGTCTCTCCAAGATGTAAAATCAGCATTAGAAGATTTACATTCTGCTGAAGATAATTTAGATAGTTTAACAAAAGGCACTCAAGAATGGCGAGATGCATTACAATAGTGCAATGATAAAGTTCTTGAATTAATTTCTAATTATCCTGAATTAGCACAATATGTAACTAATGAAAATGGTCAATTAAAATTAAATGCAGAAGGTGAACAAGCTTACCTAAATTCATTACAGGCAGGTGTTCAAAATGCACGAAATGCTAGCTATATAGCAAGCAGCCACTCTAGAGAAGCCGATGCCATGGCTGCCGCGGCAGATATTGGGCATAATAGTTCATATGGAACTAATACTGCTGGGCAAGGTGGCGGATATACGAGTGCAGAACAGGTAAAAATAGTTGTTTAGGCTATTGATAAGGTAATTGGAGAGGGAGCTGATTTAACAGGCGGTTTATCTGGACTTACTGACAAGATTGTTGATTAGACAGGTCAAAGTAAAGAATTAGTAAGTGCTATTTTATCTAATGAAGATGCTGTACTTCAATTAAGAACTCAATTACAACAAAATGAGACTGCTGATAAATTAATGTATGAAACTATGGCGCAAGGTGCTTTAGCTGACAATTCTACTTTTAAAGGTATGGATGAATTAGGCCAACAAGTAGCTAGTGCTATAGGTGGAGCTGATTTATAGAAAGCAATTCAAGATAATTAGAAAGTATGGATGAAAGTTATGAGAAATGACATGAGTCGTCTCTCAAATGCTGCAACTGATTCAGTTTCAAAAGTTTTAGATGCTTTAAATGATGCTCAAGGTACTAATTGGAAGTTAGATTCTAATGCCGTTCGTGGTGGAATAGATGATAGAACTTTAGCATTTCTTGATGAATAGGGTAAATTACATTAGTTTACGGCTTAGCAAATAGCATCTACTATTGCTGCTAAACAAGCATTAGAAAATTTAGGAGCTTCTGCCGAAGATGCTTCTAAAGTGTTAGCAAGTATTGATAGTAAAGTTTCTGATACTGCAAAAGATGCTGTTAAACAATGGGCTTCAGGTCAAGATATGACTTCTTTAACTCGTAGTGGTTTAGAAGATTTACAAGGCCAAAATTTAACAGATATATTTAATGAAGATGAACTAAAATCCTTAGCAGAAGTTCGGGATATTGATATTGAATAGACAGGTTGGCAAGATAAATTACAACAAGATTGGGATAAGTCTTTACAGTACATTTCTTCAGCTTTTGATAATGTAGCAAAAGATGCTTCTAATACTGTTCAAACAGCTTTCGGTAATATAAAAAATAATGATAGTATTAAAAATGCTTCTTTAGAATTTCAATAGATGGTTGTTGAAGATATGCAAAAAGCCTTTGATAAAGGTGGAAAAAATAGTTTAGATCAAATTTCTAAATTATATGGAGAGCAAATTCAAGATTTTGAAAAATTTGATTCTGTTATAAAAGATTTTGATTTTTCAAAAGGAGCAATAGCTCTTGGAGATGCATTAAAAGAAGCAGGAGCCGCCACAGATATATCAACATAGGCATTATAGGCTTATATAAGAATACAATAGTAGTAGGCAAAGACTTTATCTCCTGAAGGAACTTATGCAGCCGTTCATGAAGTTACGGATAAAGTTAAAAAACGTGGAGATAAAATAGATGCTAATCAGGCTGCTGTTTTAACAGAGGCTGGAGTTAATGTAGATTCTTTCTTTGTAAGATTATTAGATGGAAGTTATAAATTAATAACTAGTATAGATGCTTTTCAATAGCATATTAATAATGTAACGGTTTAGCCTTTTAAAGCTAAAATGACTGAACTTCAGGCTCAAATAGATGGTATTCATACTTTTGAAAATGGAGCATATTCTTCTAAGAATATGGACATTGAAGAGTTTTCAAGTGTAGCAGGTAATATTACTAATATTACAGGGACAGATGCTCAGGCTGTTACTGGACAAGATACAGATAAATTACGCGCTCAGGTTGAATTTTTAAAAATAGTAGGAGAAGAAGATAGAGCTATTTCATAGGCTGAAGCGGCTATTAATGAAAAAAGAACTTTAGGTGCAGAATATTTACAAAAAATTTCTGATTTAATAAAAGAACATGCCGATGATTATAAAGATCTTTCTGAAATAGAAAAACAACTTCTTGAATAGGCAAACGCTACTCAAGATTCAATTTCAAACACTCTTAAACCTCCTCTTGACTAGGACGTAAAAGGAGAAACATGGGAAAAATTAACTTAGCATTTAGAAGACTATGCAGATCAAATTGATGGAGTAAGTGCCCAATTAAAGGACAATGCGGAAGTTGCTGGTGATGTAGCTGAAGCTATTTTAAGATATGATAGTGCTCTTGGAAAAGTTAAAAAGAATTTTGATGGTTGGTTAGAAAGTCTATCTTCAGATTCTATTGCAGACCATGCTTAGATAGCAGAATAGTTATAGAACGTCTATTCAGATTTATTAGATTTACCTTTTGATAATGTTTTATCCGATACTTTTTTACAAGATGTAGATAATTTAAATTTACTTAAATAGGCTGTTAATGGTAGTGAATAGGCTTATAATCAATTAGCTTAGGCTGCTGCTAAGGATATTTTAATAAATTGCGGTATTACTACAGATAGATTTGATGCTGATAAAGCTTGGATTGAAAGTCAAATCGTTGATGGAACTAGTTTTCCTGATCTTGAAATTGGAGCTTCTATTGATAATACGGAATTTATAGCTGGATTATAGCAAATAGTAAATGCTGCTGGTATGACGAGAGATCAAGCTACTGATTATTTAGCTTCGATGGGCGTAGACGCTGAAGTTATTGAAACAGATAGCCAAGCCACTGAAACAAACCAACGTACTGGATTTGAAGCTGAAGAGCGACCGGTTCCTTTGCCTTATAGTATTCCAGTAGCTAATGGAACTCAAGTTTAGAATATAACTGGATAGGGTTCAGTAAGTGGAGTTTGGTATAAACCAGTTGATAATACAATAGAAGATGTCAAAGAAAATAAAGCATTTTCTTTAAAAATTACATCTGCTAAAAAATCTTCTGGAGGTGGTTTTAAATATAGAAATGCTTCTGCTGGAAATAAAGGTGGAGGTAAGAAAAGCGGCGGTGGTAAAAAAGGTGGCGGAGGCGGTAGTAGCAAAGCAAAAGAGCCTAATAAAGCTAAAGGTGCTACCAATAAAGCTGATCGTTATCGTAATAATACTATTAAAGCTAATAAACTTGCTAATTAGATGACTAAGTTAAATAAATAGCAAGAAAGATTAACTGGAAAAGATGCTCTTAAAAATCTATAGAAACAATTAGAAATTCTTGAAAAACAAAAAGAAGTTATTAGAGAACGTTTAGGTCTTCAAAGAGATGAACAAAACGAATTAGCTAATAATCTTAAAAAATATGGTGCTACCTTTGATAAAGATGGTACTTTAAATAATTATTTTACTACTCATGATAAAATTCTAAAAGAATATAATGATAAAGTTGCTCAATGGAATCGAATGACCGCAGAGCAACAAGAGAGTAATAAAGATTATTTAAGTAACGCTAAGGAAATAATGGATCAAGCTTTTAAAGATTTAGAGCGTTATGATAAACTTCAACAAGAAATAGCTAAAACTCAACAAGAGCAAATAGATAAAACTCAAGAACAAATTGATTTAAAAGTTAAACAGCTTGATTTAAAAATTAAGGCGGAGCTTGATTTATCCGAAGCTAAGCGAGACTGGAATAAATTCCAGAGAGATATTGTTAATGAAATTAGAGATGATGATATATTAGGGCTAAATAAATTTAGATTTGCAGACCTTGCTTCTTACTATAATGATGCGGGAACCGGTTCAATCCAGAATTTGACTGACCGCCTGAAGGAAGTAATGGGAGATGAAAATGGAATCTTCTCTGGTTCATATTTAACATAGCAGCTAGCTAATATGTCCATAACAGACCGGGCCGCGCAATTAGAAAAGATTAAAGAAATCTTCGATGACTTACAAGATTAGATGGAAAAATTCAAAGAGATTGCTGATGAAATTAAGGAATCTATCTTTGATGCTATTGATGCTGCTCAAGATGCTTTTGATGAGCAAATGGATGAGTATGAATACTTAGGCGATTTAATTGATCATAATATGAAAATTACGGAGATGTTCTTTGGAGACGAAGCATATGATCAAATGGCTAAGTTCTATGATAGAATTGAAGAGAATAATAATGCTCAATTAGACTTCCTTGCAAAGCAAAAAGATTTGTGGTATAGCCGTATGGTAGAAGAGCAAGCTCGTATGGATCAATTGGCTCAAACTCAAGGAACAGATTCTAATCTCTATAAAGAAGCGAGAGATAGATTTGAAGAGTATAAGAAACATTGGATGGATACTGTAAAAGATTTAAATTCTACAGTTGAAGATGCTCTTGATAATATCATGGACAAGTATAATAATGCTATCAATGGAATTCTTGTTAATTTTGAATTAAAGCTTGGTGATGGTCATACTTTAGATGATATCGGAGATGAATGGGATATATTAAATGACCAAGCAGATAGATATTTCGATAAGATTAATGCGGCATATGAAATTGATAAATTAGAAAATGCCTTTAATGATGCTATTAATGATAATGATGGAGACATAGCTGCTCAACAGTCTTTAAATGATTTAATGGAACAACAATTAGCTTATTTAAGAGACAAAGAAAGATTAACTCAGTATGACGTAGATAGAGCTAATACATTACTTCAGATTGAGATGAAACGCTTAGCTCTTGAACAGTCTCGTTCTAATAAGAATAGATTAAGATTAAGAAGAGATTCTCAAGGTAATTATACTTATCAATATACTGCGGACACAGAGGCTATTAGCAAAGCAGAACAAGAACTTGCAGACGCTCAAAATAGTTTGTATAATAGTGACAAAGCAGCTTATGTAGATAATTTAAGTGATATACAAAAATCCGCTGAAAACATTAAAAATAAGTTAGAAGATATTTGGACGGATGAAAATTTATCTAAAGAACAAAAACTTCAAAAGAGTTATGAGTTAGAGAAATATTACGGGGATCAAATTAATAAATTATTAGAAGATAATGCTAATATAAGAAATAATTTGATTCAATCTAGTACGGAATAGTTAGCAAAAATTTATGGAATTAATATAGAACAGTTCCAGGCACTATCTGACGAAGAGCAAACAAATATCTTAAAAGATTTAATTCCGCAGGCTGGTTCTCATTTATCTAATATGGCAGAAAGTTTAATTGGACAAGGCGGAATCGGGAAATTATTTGAGGATTATATTAATAAATTCTTAGAAGCTGAAGATGAAAGAATTAACAGTATTGCAGAAATTGAAAAGAACGGTCAGATTAATTTTGAAGATACTATTAATGATATAAATACTGTTATTGGACAGACAGAACAATTATTAGATAATAATGAAGCTTTAATTAATAGTTATGAACAAGAATTAAATGCAGTACAGAATACAATAAATGGAGTAAATGAATTAATTCAAACTTACGAAAGAGCTAAACAGGCAGCGATTTAGGCTGCTACTGCGGCAAATGATTTATTAATTAGTAATGATGCAGAAACAACTGGAAGTTCTTTAGCACAAGAACAAGCTGCTCAAAACGTAAATGATAATATTTTTAATACCTGGACATCGAGAGATAATTCATATGGAGATTTGTCAAACTTTACTCCATATTCTCCAAATTGGCATAGTTCAGATTATGCAGCAATATTTGGTAGCTCAAATGTTAGCTTAGCAGATTTAGCTGCTTATCAACATGCACGTTAGAGTGCAATGGAAGCAGCAACAGCTGCTAATAATATTCTTGCTGGTCAAAGTGGATATACTCCTATTAATGTCAACAGTATATTAGATACTATATAGTCTAATGTATCTCATATAAACGATATACTAGAAGCACTTCATACTGAAAGTTCTAACTACTATACAAATGCTTTAAATAAAGCAAAAGATATAGAGAGAGCTATTATTGCTAATCAAACTGTACATATAGATGCGGACTTCCCTAATGCTAGAGATGTTTCTAATATTATAGATGCTATTAATAATTTAACTTTAGTAGCCGCTCAAAAAGCGGGAAAGATTTGAGATTAAGCTGTGGGGGCATTAGCCCCCACAGTATATAAAAAGGAGGGATTATTAATGTTAAATAATTCAAACCAAATATCTGAAGCTATATTAAATGCGATTGATATAATTTCAGATAAAAAAATATCTAAAGCAGAGTTTTCTTCAACGATACAGGGTACAATAGTCGATTGTAAGGATGCTTCTTTAGGTAAATATTTAGTAAAATATCAAGATAGTTTGCTAGAAGCATATTCAACTTCCCCTTCGGTAACTTATAGTAAAGATAGTTTAGTTTATATTTTTGTTCCAGATGGGAATTTAAAAGAGTATAAAGTTATTTTAGGAACAACTAAACAACTAGGAACAAATTATATTGAAGAATTTGCTGGAGAAGAATATTTTGATGCGGGAGAAAATTTTATTTCTAGTGATTATACAATAGAAATGAGTTCGTATTAGACTAAATAGTATGAGCTTTTTAATAGAAATAGAGAAAAAAAGGATAATATTATTACTTTATCTGATAACATAGCTAATGAAATTAGAAATGCTAATTATTTAAAGATGACTGGTACGATCCAGACTGGATTACCATATGACCAAAAAAGAAATGGGCATTATGGAGTTAGAATAACTTTAATAATGAAGAATAGTGCCACTGGCGTTGAAGAACCTCAAGATTATTATTTTGATAATAATAACTTCTTTGGTAATCCGTATGAATACACAATAGCATCTAATCAGACTGTATCTTGTTAGATTGATAGTGATAATTTTGTGGCGGTCGACCGTATTGTATGTTTTGTCTAGGATTTCCCGAATCAGGTAGAGTAGGAAGAGGAACCACCGGCCGCAGATATATTTATTTATAACTTTGCAATAAATGGAAGTTACAAATTAAGTGATAGTGAAAAATCTTCAGTTGCTATTGTTTTGAAGGCAGATCGTGGTTATACTTTTGGAGAAAATTCTAGTGATGATGATACTCGTCCTATTGTTGCTAATCTTAGAGTAAAAATGAAAGAAGTGAATTTAGAATAGCAGAATGTTCAAATTTATTGGTTTATACAAGATTTAAAGATAACTTCTCGTAGTCCATAGTATTTAAATTATGGTGGTATGGGATGGAGATGTATTAATGAAAAAGTTATTTCTGATAGTGAGACACCGAACCGATTTAATTCTTCTCCTTCCATTGAAATAAAGAAAGAAGATGTTACTTTTTCTAAACAAACAAAATTTAAATGTGTGGCAATTTATGATAATAAATCTTATTCTAAATAGTTTTTAATCTTTAATCAAGGGGCAACATTTGAAGTTACATTAACTTCATCTTAGGGAACATCCTTCCATCATTCTGCTGGACATCCTAATTTGATCTGTCAAGTTTGGAGTGAAGAAGATGGAAAAAGAACAGAAATAACTGATTAGGAAAATAAGATTTTCAAGTGGCAAGTTTGTAATTATCAAAATAAAACAACAGATATAATAGAAGATGATGTTTTATATACAAAGGCTTTAAAAAATAAAGCAGAAATTAAAGACGCTGTTGGAGTTGAAACTTATTGGAATTAGATATGTAGAGTAGATAGATATTATGATGATTTTGGACTTTCACAACAAGATGGTCTTAAAACATATAAATAGTTTTATGATTTATATAGTGAAATTATATCTAGTTATGAGAATAATCAACATTTAAAAAGAAACATTTTATATAATATAAATTTACAAGAAATTATTAACTCTAGCACTTTTAGATGTTCATGTTATAAAAAGGAAGAAAAGGAAGATGGTAGTTATATTTAGCAATTAATTGGAACTGCTTCTATTGAAATTAAAAATACTCCCGCTTCTTCTAATGGATATGTATTAGTAATAAATCATGGAGATCAAACTTTTCTTTATAATGAAGAAGGTGCTTCTTTACATAGTAATGCTATTGATGAACCATATCAACTTTTTGATTTATCTTATACGTTATATTATAATGGAAATGAAATAAAACAGGAAGATTTACGAAATGGTACTACTGTAACTTGGAAAGTTCCTATTGAAAATACTATGTTAGATATGGGAAGTAATGAATATATTACGGATACTGAAAATAATTTACCGATAGGCATTAAAAATACATATGACAATAATTTAAGTAATAATGATATTTATTTAATTATGCAATATAAAGATCAAACTTTTATTACAAAAACTAATTTTACTTTTAGTAAGTAGGGATAGAATGGAACTAATGGTACAAAATATCAATTTAAATTAAAAGTAAAAGATAATAAAGAACCTGTTATTACTTATAAAAATGGACAGTGGGAACCAGAAAGTTTGATTGTTGAACCTGAATTATGGAATAATGGAATAAAGACAGAGATTAACGGTATTTTAAATTGGAAGATTTTAAAAGATAATTTAAAAGGTAGTTCTTCGATGTTAAGTAATGATTTTAAGCCAGTAATTCAGGAAGGTAGTAATTTAAAAGATAGATAGTTTAATTTACAAAAAGACCCTTAGATTGTAGAAGGTTTATCAAATATTATTGAAGCATAGTATTCTAGTGGGCCAGATGGATATAAATATTATGCAGATTTACCTATTTCATCTATTATACAACAAAGTGAAGATGATAGATATAACGTAAGAATAAAACCTGGTACTGGTTTTAGATATGTTACTTATAGTAATGATGGAACTAAACCTTCTTATAGAAAAGGAAATCCGTTTGAAGTAAATATTTATAAAACGATTATAAATGATATTGAAGAAGAGGTTACTAATTATTAGAATGAAGAATTTACTTATGAGTGGGAAGTTCTCCCAAGAGAAAGTAAATTATTATAGATTGTTTCAAAAAATGATGAAGATGATGAAAATATTTGCACTGTTATTCCTGTTGATGTATTTACAAAAGGAAATCAAGTAGATAATGCTTTATTATTAACAATTAAAAAAGGTAAAAAAGGAGAAGAAAAACCATTTGCACAAGTTCATATCCCAATCCATTTTATGTTAAATAGATATGAAAATAGAGCTTTAAATGATTGGAGCGGAACCGCCATTGAAATAAATAATGAGGATGGATATATATTAACTCCTCAAGTCGGTGCTGGTAAAAAGGACAATTATAATCGTTTTACTGGTATTATCATGGGATAGACCAAAACAAAAGATAAAGATTAGACTGGATTCAAAGATTAGACTGGATTATTTGGGTATGCGGCCGGTGCCCGCAGTATTTTCCTAGATGCTAAGACTGGTAATGCCTAGTTTGGTAAAGCAGGAGAAGGGTACGGGCAAATAATTATTGATGTTAGTAAACCGACAGGAGCCATAATAAAATCTAATGATTATCAGATTCCTTCTTTGGATGAAGATAGAACAGAAGAAGATAAAATTAGAACAGGAATGTAGATTCAATTCTCTGGTTAGCCTCATATTTATTTTTCATCAGGTAATTTTATGGTCAATTCAGAAGGTAAAATTACCGCCAGAGGAGGTGGTAATATTGCAGGATGGCAAATTAGTGATGATTCTTTATCTAAAGGATATGTTACATTAAGTTCTAATAATGATGAATCTACTAATAAGGCTATTAAAGTTACCGATGGTAATAAAGATATTTTCTCTGTTGATTATCGCGGTTATTTACATTCAGAACAAGGAGATATTGCAGGTTGGACTATTGAGCCTGATAAACTATTTAAAGATAATGTTGGTATGGCTTCTACTGGAGAACATGCTTTTTGGGCTGGAGATAGTTTTTATGTAAACCATGATGGATATTTATTTTCTAAAGATGGACGAATTGGAAGCTGGAATATAACAGAAGATCGATTAGTAAATAATACTGGTAATGTAGGAATGTCTACTGGTATTAAAATAGGAGATTTAGATGGTATATGTTTTTGGGGTGGTACAACATCTATTTCTAATCAGATTAAATTAAATTTTTGGGTAACTAATTCAGGTATTTTACATACCAAATATGGTGAAATAGGAGCTTGGAAAATTGCTAATGGAGGGTTATATTCAGACGGAGTAGGGAATACTACACAAGCTGATAACACATATGTTTATGACAAATAGAAACAAACTTATCAAAAAGTTGCAACTTCAAAAATAACTTCAGGAATTTCATCTTTGGATAAAGATAATTATACTTTTAATAATACTACAGGAGGTGTTTATGTAGGAGCAGATGGTATTCGTTTTGGAAACTATTTTTCTGTAACTCAAGGAGGAGGACTCCGAGCCACAGGAGGAAAAATAGGCGGAATTACAATAGATAATTCAGGGTTGTCTGCTAGTAATTGGAGAATAGATGGTTCGGGAACAGCTTATTTTACTAATGCTTATATAAATGGTTCTGATATTGTATCTTCTCGATTAAGTGGAACTTCTTCGGGAGGAGGTGTATCTGGTGGTGGTATGCGTATGGGTTCTGGTGGACCTGGAAGTAGCTATATGAATCCTGGAGTAAAAACAAGTCCTAATGGATAGACTTGGGAAGAATATATTGAAAATAAGATAAAAGAATCTTTAACTAGAGATAAAATTATTGATGCATTGCAAGACGGAAATTATACTATTAATTTTGGCAATTATTAGATAAGAGCTAATGAGCTTAGTGCCGTAGGAAGTATTACAGCAGGAAGTAATATTTATGCAGATAATGTATATGCAGGTGGAAAATTAGCTACAGAAAGTTATGTTGATAATGCAATTCAAAATATTCCAAAGACTTAATTTTTACTAAAGGACAAAATTAATTAAAAATTCCTTCCTTTTTATAAAAAATATTATAATATAAAACTTTTATAAAAAGGAAGGAATTACCTTATAAAAAGGAGGGATAAATATGAGAGAAAGATTCTCAGAAATAAATATTACTGGAACAGGTAATCCGATTCCGGTAGGAGCAGAAGCAAAAAATATTACTTTAAATGATGGTAGTGTTTTAGAAGAAGCTCTTGGAGATATAAATTTTCAAGAAAACGGAAGTATTATAGAACAAATTAATAAAGTAGATAATCGTATACGAAAAGATGCTAATTATGCACCTTTAACAGCGCCTCGTTTGAAAGACGCTCTTTCAGTTAGAAGATATAATAAAGATAATATACTCGCTTCTATTCCTGTTGTTGGAGAAACTAAAAGAGGAATTGCAGCAATTTATAATAATAATCTTTATCAATGGAAAATTTCCGGTGTCATTACATCTGGAAATAATACCACTTTACTTTTATACGGAGGAGATGATTATTCTGTTCAATTAGCAACAACATCAGATTTTTTAATTACAATAAAAACTAATTTAAATGGAGCTTTATCGGGGACTGCTCAAAGTCCTATAACCAGTTTAAGATTTGATTTGCATAATTCTACAAATGGATAGGATACTTCAATATATGTTTATTCAGAAGATGAAACTAAGAATTTTACAATTCCTGCTGATACTTTTTTATATCGTGTTTGTTTAAATATTCATTCAGGAAATGAAGATTTTGCTATCGAGAATGGTACTTTAAAATTTGAATTGAAAGATTTAAATGATAAAGAATAGGATACATATAATGTTGTTTTTGACGTACAGCAAAATTTAAATGATAAGTCATGGACAACAACCGTCGCTGAAAATTTTGTTGTAAGTAAAGGTCTACAGTCTGAAGGAAGAAGTACATTAGGAACTATTTATGATTCTAAATGGGAAGGAAGTCTTGATATTACAGGATTAATAGATGTAAAAGAATCTGTTACTAAAGATACTGGAATAATAGTTCGTAATAGTCCAATATGTTTTACTATGGATAATATAAATAATTATTCGGGTTCTACTATTGCAGAAAAAGCTATAAATCAAAGACAAAAAATGCTTAATTTAAAAGAAAGAACTACTCCTTTCTATATTGCTCCTATGTATACTGAGACGGGTCTTGGTATGTTACGTTATGGAGCATCATAGGCTCATGACTTTTATGTAGGACCTCAAAATTCAATTGGAAATGCTCAAGTATGTATAACTCAAGAAACAACAGCAATACGTAATACTTTAGATTTGGGTGATAATCGAGTACTATCAACTAAAATAATTCAATATTTTGAACCAGATAATTTTGCAGATATAGAAAGTATGTTAGTGAATGATGATTATCCAATATGGACTCCTATAGTATTTTTCTCATCTTCTAAATTAGGAGCTTGGTTAGCTTGGAGAAATAGTGGAGAAGGTGCTGCTTTAGGGCTTGGATGGAAATGGTATGATAATGATAAAGCAGAATATGCTTTTAATGGATATTGTGTAGCTGCTCAATCAAATGCAGCAGGGTTTACAACGAATCAAGGATTATTTAAATTTAGATATAGTTTTTATCCAAATCAATCTAATAAAAAAAGAAAATTTCTTTCTTATAAAGTTATTAATGCTAATCCAGCAACTATTAACACAAATGTATTTGTTAGAGTCGGCGGTAGCATAAATGAAACTGGCACTAATATAGAATATAAAGCTAGAGGAATGTGGAGCGGATATTCTGCAGGAACTAGTATTACTCAATAAAAATAAAGCCGTTCAACTTTTATAGTTGAACGGCTTTTTTCTTTGCTTAAAATGCACTTGCGTGCTATCTTACATAAGCGAGCCCTAAACAGATTGCATCACCTATGTCGTCATTTACTTTTAATCCATACTAATTTTTAACAAGTTCTATACTGGCAGCTTTTAAACTTTCTCTTTTTATGCCGCGGCCGGTCTTTATGCCACAGATTCTACGCCAATGACTAGCTGTATAAAACTAGACATTCTGTAAACTATAAGTCTAATATAAACTTAATACAATCATAGCTTGTAAATATATTAATACCTTATATACAGTTTGATTATGCTTTACATCCTATGGTAAAACATCCTACATTATAATATTAGTTGGTCTATATTTTTTATATATCTATAAAATTCTGTTTTTCATTTTAATGATTCTTTTAAAAGAATCTCCATCTATAGCAACAATACACTAGTAATGAATTAACTTTTCATCCTAGAAAATTGCTATACCTGTACTTTTACTACTTGCATCTATCGCTAAAACTTTCATATTATTAATATACCTTTCTTATTTATAAGTCCAGTATATCATAAAAATTTTTGAAAGTCAAATTTAGGTAAAAAAATAAATGCAACGAGATAATACCCGTTGCATTTAAATTATTTACCAGTAGAAGCAAATCCTCCTTCTCCACGAGAAGTTTCATCTAACTCTTCTACTTCTTGCCAATCACATAAAAATCTTTCTCTTAAAATAAATTGTGCAATTCTTTCATTGGGCTGTACTGTTCTTATTTGATAAGAATCATTATGTACTGCTACAATTATTTCTCCTCTGTAATCAGAATCGATAACACCTACGCAGTTGGCGGGACGCATACCTTCTTTCGTAGCCAATCCACTTCTAGCATAAATAGCTCCCCAACAATTATTTGGCATTGACATTGCAAGTCCGGTGCCAATTTTAACAGTTTCATGCGGGTTTATTGTAACAGGACTGTCTAGACATGCGTACAGATCATAACCAGCGGCCGCATCACTTCCCTGGGTAGGAATAACTGCTTTCTAATTTAACCTCTTGATTTTAACAGGAAAATGTCTAACAATTCTTTTATCCATTATATTACTCCTCATAAGATATGATTACTTGTCTATCTGGCTCTTTCTCAGTAGTAAACTTTTTAGTAATAGTAACTATTCGATATTCTTCATCTTTTTTAGTTTTTACTATATTTGTAAATTTAGTTACATCAAAAAAGCCATTCTTTTTAGCTTCATCAATTAGCATATCTGCTTCGTCTTCTGTATCACATCTATATTTTTCTGTATTCTATAAAAAATAAACACTCATTTTAAAATCTCCTTTTAACTCTTATTAAAATAATTATATCATAATTTTTTAAGATTGTAAAATAAATTTTATAGGTTTAGATTCACCAACTTGATATTCTGTATCTTTCTGAACTTTTTTAATATAAGTATCTGGACCTTTTAAAGTAATCTCATTTACTTCTTTTAATTCAGAAAAGAAAACTGGCAAATCAGGAGTAGGCACTTTTTCAACTCTAACTAAACCTTTATCATCTATAATACTTACATTTTGCATATAATTTCCTAAACAAACATTACAAAAAACTTTCATAATATTTCTCCTTACACTTCTATAACAGCATTATCATATGGAAATAGATAATAAGCATAAGGTTCACCATCTATCCGAATCCATATTTCAAAATTACCATCTGATTGTTCTTCTATTGATAATAATTCTCCTCTATCGGTACAACAACCAATACATTCTTTTGCTGCTAAAGCGGGTGGATTAGGATTTTGATTTTCATACATATGAAATATAGTTATATCACTTAAATCTTTACAATATAACATTGCATAAGTATCACATTTCATATTAAAAAAATCTTCAAGTTTAGCTTGCGCTCCACCTATTTCCAATACATTCATTGGTTTAAATATTTCTTTATTAGACATTAATCGCTTATTAGCTTCATATAATGTCCCTAAAGAAAGTTGACTTTTAGTTTCCATGTTACTTCTCCGTCTTTATATATAATCCACAAGAACATTCTCCAACATCTTGTTCTCTAAACTCTTTACACATACATAATGTATCTTCATTTTTTATTATTTTACATGGGCAATACCCAGAGTTTTCTCTGAGTTTTGCCCTTATCTAATTAGCAAGTTCTATATCTTCCGTTGTTTTTATTTTCATGTTACGACAACCTTTCTGCATATTGATTATCGGAAGCGAGTTTTACACCCAGCACTTCATCATAATGAGGAATTTGATTAGGAATATATCGACCGTATTTGATAATTATATTCTTATATTGATTTCTTTTAATAAATTCTATAAGGTCTTGTGAGCGTTCTTCTTCTTTATTATATCCAGTATATATTACAAGATCATCATTAGAAAATTCTCTGAATTTTTTTATAAAAAGAAATAACATAACCATAGTATCAAGGGGTTCAAGCCCTTGACAAATTATCGCTTCTGTTATAGGATTTTTTAAATACTTTTCAATAATATATTTCTCTTCAATTTTAATGTTATGAATTTTTGTGAGAGGACTATTTTGACAAACAGCTTTCCCACATTCTTTATCACATTTAAAATCACAATAAGGAAATTCAATCACCATAGCAGGTTTTTTATAATTAACAAAATCCTCATCAATAATTCCTTTTATAATCATTTTCTTCTCCTAAAAAAATATATTTATAATATTTAACAAACCAAGTTTTAGGTTTATTCCATTTTATTTTTTTATAACTTTTTAATAATTTACATTCCTTAGGAAGAGGGGCGTGTCTCCCTACTACTATAAATTCATCCCCTGTATATAATTTATAAAGCCTGAGCTGTTGCATTAATTTGTTCCCATCTTCTCATACCATATTCCTGTTTTCTTTCTCTACTCCAAGTTTTAATAGGAGTATAGAATCCTACGATACGAGTATATTCTGTATATATTGGTTTACCACAAACTGGACATGTAGTTCCATAAAAAGCATGATTATCTTCACATGCTTGAATCTTAGTATTAAATGCAAAATAAGTTACACCTTGATCTGCAATATAATTTACCATCTTCCACGCTTTATCAAAAGAATCAAAAGGTGCATCAATATTAGCATGAAGAATTGAACCTCCATTGCAGTATTTATCAAATATAGCTTGTACTTTAATTCTTTCTTGAAGAGTTGTCTTAATACCAAGAGGCATAAATTGATTACCATAAAGCGGTAAATCATAAATATTTGCATTTGGATAGAAGAATTTATCTTTCTTCATTAATTTTGCGGCCGCCGATTCACCGGGGATTTGTTCAGTGTTAATCATGTAATCACACTGGTTTCGTACGATGAAATCATCCGCCACCCGCCTCATTGTCTTAAAAATCTTTTCACCAAAAGCTAAAGCTTCATCTGTGTAGAAAGTATTCCCAAATTCATCTACTCTTGTGTATCCAAACTTTTTCATTGTTTCATACACTCCAATAAAGCCAATGGTGTTGTATAAGTGTTCAAAATCTACAAGTCCGTGTTTAAAATTAGGAAGTAGCCCTTTCTCTACATTTCTTTTGATAGTATGTCGTACTACATCTAAACCTTGAAGATTTGTCTCTAATCTACGCTCAAGCTCGGCTAGATATTCCTCCTCAGAGGTTGTATCAAGAGCTAACCTTGCAAGATTAATTGTAGAAACTTTGACACTTCCTACTTTAAGAGCCGTTCCCCCGATACTGTTGAAATAACCTAAATCTCGTATATCACTTTTTAACCTACAACAATTACTTAAACTATTAACACTATCATCTACAAAAATATTACTATCATTCCATTGCATATTATGACGAATAGCCCATTCTGCAAAAGGTTTATCTACAAACTCTCCATTTTGTCTTAATAAAGAGATTGTACTTACTGGGAAAGTAAACATATTTTCTTTTCTGATATAAGCCATTTCTTCCATATATATTCTTTGGAAATTAATAATTTCTTCTTCATAATCTATCATAAAAGATCCGTCCGGAAATTCTGATCCACCGAATAGAGCTTCAAAATAAGGTCTATCAAAAATAGATGTATTAGTAAATGCAGATTGTTGTCCATCTCTTGTGTAAGGTTGATTTACAGCATAGATAAAACGTTGAAAATTTTGTCTTGCATAATTTTCTGCATTTCCACTAGTATCAATTCCAAGATAATTATTCTATACATCTTTTCTCCAAAAATAATACATATAAGGAATTAAGTTAGGGAGACCGACTGCTCCTGAACTTCTATTACTAGCAAAACCGATAAATTCTTTTACAAAATCTACAAATACCTCTAAGTGTTTTGGAGGCTTAGCATTAAATGTTCCATCAATAAAATAAAGACCTCTTTCTGCCAAATCTTTAAGATCGTAAGCAAAGCAGTAATGTTTGAATGTTGATGTATCTGCATCATGCATATAAAGTTGACCCATCCATTCTGCTCTTAACCAAGTGTTAGCAGCTTTAAATCCATATTTTTTTTGAATTTCGTAATAAATTTTATTAAATGCTAATAACTTTCTATGGGGTTTTGGCATTTCTGAAAGTAATGTAACTATATCTTTTTTAGTTACGTTACTATTACCGTCAATAGAGGCATCTGCTACTGTGGTTTCATCAATAAAATTATCAATAAAATCTGTATAACTAAGTTGAGCGTCATCAAACCCATTAATTCTAGCTATATCAGTACCAAACTATCCTTGTAATTTATTATATTGTGTTACAAAATTTTTGCCTAATCTAATATTAATGTTCATTCTTCTCATACTCCTTTAACCATTTTACAGCTTGAGAGAAATCTAATAACTATTTTTCAATTCTTAATACAGGAACGGTTTGAATACCCCATAACATCATTTCTTCTATATCATTATTCAATTCATAATCAATTCCTAGACTATCCATTTTCTTTTTTAAAACTTGACATCTAGGACAATTAGTTGTATAAAAAATAATCTTCTACATAAAATTTCTCCTTCTGTTTGATATTAATATTTTAAAATAATAAAGACTTTATTATTTCATTCTGTCCTTATCATTTTAAAATATTTTCTTTAATATAAGAAATAATATCATTTAATAAAGTAAATTTATTATCATTATTTTCAATAGTAATAAAATCAAAACCAGTAGTATTATATATTACTGGAATAAAATCTTTTTTATCTGCAATAAAACGTCTAATAATCTCATCACAATCAGGAGATTCTTCTCGTTGTAATTGTCTTAGTAATCTAGTTTTGTCAGATGATTTTATATAAATTGGATAACATTCAATGTTTTCATTTTTTATAATTTGTTGAATACGTCGAATATCATATATACCTATATTAATTTTATCTTTACTTAAATTATCAATAGCACTACCATAGAACCAGTTTCTAAACTAAACATGTTCTATTAATTCTTTAGCAAAGAAATCTGCGGCCGTTGATAAGAAGTGGTAATTGACTCCAGCCTCTTCTCCTTTACGCATCGGCCGCGTAGTGTAAGAAACTACTCTAAATAAATTATCTTGACCAAAACTAGTTTGAAGAAGTTCTCTGAGAGCGAAATCCTTTCCACTCCCAGATTCTCCAAATAATGCTATTAACTTATATTTCTAATTACTCATTGTTTTCCTCCATTCCATATCGAGTGGCTGTAAGAGAAATATTACGTCCTGTTACTTCAGTAATTTTATATAATTGATGACCCCCAGTAGACTTATATTTTTTTGCTACGAAAGTATCATCTCGTCTATATCCAGTGACTAACAATTTTATTCCTCTAGTAAACCAACCTTTTTCCTTAACTTTCTTTTCTCCTTTTTCATTCACTTCGCTAATTTGACGATTGAACATTGCATAATAATCTCTAGTTAATTTTACATTTACTACTCCAGATGTAGTAAGTAATGTAACCAAATGCCGCGTATCATTTTTCCCAATTACTGTACCAGCAATTCTATATAATTTATAGATAGGAATTTGAACTCCATTCCTTTTAAAGAAATAATCTACAGCGGGGGATGCTGGGAGATTGTCAAAATTAACAATTCCATACTTTTGATTATTAACATTTTTTAATTCGTGGTCATGGTAATAAAAACATAATGAAGACATTTCCCATGCAGAAATATTACCTTTTGCATATTTATCCCATTCTGCTTTAAATAGTTTTTGATTTACTTCTTTTAATAACTGTTGTTGATTTTCTTTTAACCAATCTCTAGCAGTATCCATTATCTTTTGATAAATTTTTTCCCAGTTCTTTTGTTCAATCATAGGGATACCATTTGAAACTTTATCAACAGTATCTGGGTCAAAATTATTAAGATAAAATTTAATTGCATATTCATGTGGAATATAATAATAATTTATATTATCTTCTTTCCATTTATACGCTTTCAAATATTTATTAAAATTGAACACCCTTTTTTGAAAAGAAAGTTCTTGAGGTATTAAATCTAAGTTAATTAAACCACTAAAATTCTGTAAGTTTAATTTCTTTTTTGGTTCTGAAGTTAATGACAAGTAATATGCCATTATAAAAATTCTAGGTTCAATTCCTTTAGTATCTTGTTCAAGATTATCAAAAGCTCCAGCCTTAATCAAACTTATCATTGCAGTTTTATTAAGAGGACATCTATTAAGAAAATCTTTAAAAGATACATAGGGTCTATTCGCTTTGATTTGTTCAATGATAGGAGAACCTACTCCATTTAATGCTTTCATACCAAATAAGATTTGATTATTTTTAACGTCTGGCTTAAAACCATAATCAGATTTATTTATATCTATTAATGATATTTGAATACCGTCATTAATTATTTCACCAATAGCTTTTGCTATTTTTCCATAATCAGTGGCCTGTTCTTTCTTCTTGGTATCTTTTACTAAATCTTCATAATCTTCTTGAGATAAATCATCTCCAAATCTAGCAATATAATTTTCTACTTGTTCAACTGCTTTATTTTGTTCTTCTCTCTCTTGTTCATCTTCAAGACTACCACTATTAACAACAAGACAAGCTGTGTCCCAATAAATTGGATTCCATCGTGTCGCAATATAAGCAGTTTGGAAACCTATAAAACTATAAGCAAGAGCATGAATAATAGAGAACGAATAACCCATCTGAGGACCGACTCCATTTTCCCATACATACTTACCAAGTTTTGGAGAAGATGCTTTATCTAATATCTTTTGATGTAATTCTGGAATCTTACTCATTTGCTTTTTACCTACTATTTTTCTGGCGGCGTTTGCTTCTGCCAGGGTAAAACCGCAAATATTCTTATCCATTAACATTAACATTAACTGCTCCTGTGAAGGAGGTACACCATATGAAGATTTGAAATATGGTTCAAGATAATGTTGTTCATCTTCTGTGATACCAGCAGATTTCATTTCTTTATACCATAAATCAATATTGTTTTTAAACCGAATATATTTTTCCATAGGAGTTTCAGCACCTTTTTCTGCGGTCATCAATCTCATAAGACCATTAGCATCTGATAACTCAAGAATCGTTTTCGGTTTAATCTTTTTAGCAGCCTGACTTCCTACTTCAGAGTCAAACTGAAATACATTTATAACATCGCCATTTTGAATTGCATCCCAAATTCTTTTATCATCTAAAGGTAAGACATTCGGATGAAAATATTTATCATATACAGGACGAAGATTAATTCCATAATCTTCAATTACTCCATCTTCCTGTAAAAATCTAATTGCTTGCGCAAGTTTATCCTGAACTTCAGTTACAAGGAAATCATATTTAGTAAGACCCGCTGCTTCACAATCATGCAAATCATATTGAGTAATAATCTCACCCTTTGGAGTTTTCATAAAACATCCAAACTCATAAGGGTCTTCATCAAAAAGAATTACACCTGAAGCATGACTACTACGTTTATTTACAAGTCCAACAATACCAAATATAATATCGAGAAGACCTGGATATAAATTTACTTCTTTTACGAATATTTGAACAGGTTCTCTTCCTTTATCTTTATTACCATTAATCACATCTTCAAGCGGCCAGAGGAATCCTCGCTCAGACGGGATTAATGATGCTATATACTGAGCTTCATCATTATCAATACCGTCTGGATAATTTTCACTTCTATATCCGCGGCAGGCTGTAAGAACTGCGGACTTCGTCTGTTCTGTACCATATGTAGCTATTAACGTACAACCTAAATTCTTTCGAGAAAGCTCGTCTATATCAGGATTGAACCGACTGCCGCGTTCTTCTTTTATCTTCTTTACTATTGTGCCTTTCTTAGATGGGCATATGTCAATATCAATATCACCCAATTCAACACGTTCTTCATTCATATATCTAAAAAACGGAAGATTCCATTCGATAGGGTCAAGCTGAGTAATACCAAGAAGATAGTGATTTAATGCGGCACAACTGGAACCACGTCCTGCTCCAACCAAGCTCCCGCATTCCCACATCATGTCAATATAATATTTAAGAGTAATAGGATATTTAAACATATTAGTTCCAAGTTTTTCACCTATTATTCTTTTTACTCTTGCTTCTTCTTCTAATTCAGAAAAATAATTAGATGAAACTCCCATCTCATATAATTTGTGAAGACAAGTATCTATCCAATATCTTTCATAATTATCATCTGAATTTGTCATTCTATACAATTCAGGATATTCATTTTTTAATGTTATATTATAAGTTTTTTTAATTTTAGGAATAGGAACACTTGGAATCGTTTGATTATGAAGTAAATCATATACTTCAATTTTATTAAACATTTCCATACTATTGACATACATTTCTTCAATTAACATACCAATAGAAGGTTCAAGATTGATTCTAATATCTTCGTCAGACTGAAGATATGTATATTCATAAAACGCATCTGTTTCTCTTTCTCCACCTTTTGAATTAAGGTAAGCCTTATGAATATATCTATCTTCCTTTTTTAAATAATGGGCATCATCACCTATTATTAATTTCTTATGAAATCTATTTTTAGCCAATGTAGCTAATATAGAATTTACTAAAATTTGGTCCTTGCTTGCTCCAGGAGCTACTTCAATATAAAAATCATCTCCAAATAAATCATCTACATATTCCATAAATAAATCTATTTGATGTTCTTTTTTAATTCCTGTTTCAGCATCTCCTATCTTTCTAGCATGTTCCATTTCTACAATACAACTAGAAAGTTCTCCGCCTAAACATGCGGACGTTGCTATTAAATGACCTGGATTTTTCTTGACAACCGCCGCAAGTTCTGATTTCAAAGTAGGAACTCTTTCCATGCCGCGGTCCCAATATGAATTCATCCAGGCTGTTGAAGACAACTGCCGCAGCTGCTTATGTCCAATTGCATCTTTTGCTATTAATATAAAGTGATAATATTTAATTCCTTTATCACGAGTATCTGTTAAATAAATTTCATTGCCTATTGCAATTTTAAAATCTGGATTTTCTTTTTGTAATTTACAAATACGAATAGACTGCGCTATTGTTTCGTGATCCGTAACAGCTAGCCCAGCCAATCCAATATCTTTTCCCCTCTTAACGAGATCGGGTAATTTATTTATACAGTCTAGTAAACGGAAGTTCGACATTTCCGTATGGTTGTGAGGAGAAAAACGTTGCATTTTAATCTACCATCCTTTTTTAGTTTATATATAATTATAACATATACTTTTTATTTTGTCAAATATTTCTCATAAACCAATCATAGTTATCAACAATAGCTACTGCATGAGACATAGGAGTAGCATAAAAAAAGGGATTAATAATATTATTTGTAGCTAATTTAGTTTGAATTAATACATCCTGTTCTCTCTTATAACCTTTTTCTACACTAACTATAATTCTATGCTTCCATGTTCCCATATATTTATTTTTTATTTCAGATATATTTCTACCTAATTCATACATACAAATAGGCTGATCACTAGGAGCATTACAAAAATACATACTAAATATATCACATTCCTCAAGATATTTAAATTCCCATTCTATCTGTTCTTGAGCAGCATTAGGATTATCAATAGGAAAATTAATTCTTCTTGGATTATATATGTCTAAATATTTTAAATCTATATTCATATAAGAAGAATATTTCTATATATTTTTAATAACTTCATTTTGCCAATTTGGACAATTTGTAATACCGCCTGCTAAAAAACAAGTAATATTACTATTATTTTTATATATTTCTGGTGCTGTAATGATTTTCATATATTACCCTCATTATTTTTCTATATAATTATTTTGTCAAGAACAACGTGGTTGTGATAAAGTCTGAAAATCTTCGCACATAACTCGTATATGTAAATAACTTTTATCATATGAAAAATTATCAATACATCCTGTTATGTTGTTCTTAAATTCTGGTACATCAATTTCAGTATGTTTACAAACATTTTTATGAATACAATTTTCACAATTAAAAAAATCTATTTTAATTTCATTCATATTTTATTACTCCATTATTTTCTTGATTCATAATATGCTTGCTCATTTTCTGGTGTTAAAAGAAAACGAGTTGTTTCTAGTTTTAAATCATCTATTGTATATTTAGCATCATATGGAATACGAATAAGAGGAATATTATTGTCAAAACAATATTTATTTTTAATTAAATCATGTGGATGAGTTTCTTCTGTATGATAATTATTATTTTTATCAAAATGTTGTTTTCCGTCATATTCAATAATATATTGATTATTGACATAAAAATCAAAATATGCTACATAATTAGTTTTAGGAAATCTACAATTATCAAACCATTTATAAGGTTCAAATGAAATTGAAGCTTCTTGTAATAATGATTTAATAACACTTTCTCCTTTTGAATAACATTTTTTACATCCACATGAAGCAGAATGACCATTTTTTAGAGAACTTGCTTCAATTGATTTAATTGTTCCGCAGTTACATTTACAAAGCCAATATGTAGTTTTCATTTTTTTGGAAGTCTCTTTATCCCATGATAAAACTGTCCATTCACCAAATTTTTGATCTGTTAAATCTTGTAACAATTCATGATTTCTTTTTGCAGTTTGTTCTTTTGCAAAACATCCACATGATTGTGTAGCTCCACTTCTTAATGCTTGTAAATTTACATTAGTTTCATTTCCACAATCACATATACAATGCCATTTTCTTTGATTATTATTTACATATACTGGATATAAAGCAATTAATCTACCAAATCTTTGATTAGTTATATCTATTGTTTTTTGTTCTATAGCTTCTTTTAATTTTTCTTTTTGATAACATCCACAAGATTGTGTAGTTCCATTTCTTAAACTTATTGAACTAATATCAATATAATTACCACAATCACATTTACAATGCCATTCAACAGAAGAATTTCGTCTATTTCCAGTCATATTTAATACTAATAACCGTCCAAAACGTTGACCTGTTAAATCAATGATAGATTGATCTATTTTACAATTGCCACATTGTCTAGATCGTCCACTTTTTAAATGAATTGCTCTTACAACTGTAATATTACCACAATCACATTGACATACCCACATAGTTGTTCTTCCGTTATTTTCAGTTCTATATAATGGTGTCCAATTATTAAATTTTTTATTTGCTAAATCTTCAGCATTATTTAAAGGGACTTCTTTCCAATTTATTCTTGCTTCTTCTATTGTTGTTACAATTGGGTATACACTTTTTATTTTTTGTATTAACATTATTTTACCTCACTAATACTAATTGTTCACTTGCTCTCGTAACAGCAGTATATAACCATCTTGCATGTTCTTCTCTAGCAAAAGGAAAACCTTCTTCCAATACAACAACTTTATCCCATTCACTTCCTTGTGCTTTATGTGTAGTAATAGCATAAGCATAAGTAAATTCCATAGGAACGAGATGCTGAGTAGGACGTCTTGAATTTAATTTAAAGATAGTTCTTGCATCAAGACTTCTTTCTCCTGTTATAATCTGATGTTTATCCATATTTAAAGTGCCAAAATCTGCATCACTATCAGAAATAAAATCAGCATACAAAACTGGAATTGTTTGACCGCCACAGTAAGGAGGAATTTTATTATAAGAAGTATATAAATTAGAAATATAACCAACAGTTCCATTTACAAGAGGATCGTCATTATCTGCTAGATTATCCCAATAATTTCTTAAACAAATTACTTTATCACCTTCTTCTGGCTCAGGCCCTCTTCCTTGCATATTACGAAGAGTTTGATTAATATTAATTCTTACTTTATTAGTTCCTACTAAAATCTGGTCTCCCCATGTAAGTACTCCAGTACTAAGTTTTTCATATGGCATTACAATAGCATCGCTATCTTTTCCATATTCAATCTTATCTTGATTTCTAATTTTCATAGAAAGACGAATAATATTTGAATCTAATGCTTGGCGCATAATTTCATCTAAAAATACATGAGGATGAGTAAGTAATCCATTATCCTGGTCTTTATCAATAGGTGGAAGCTGAAAAGGATCACCTAAGCAAATAATAAAGCAATCATGCTTAAAAAGAAGTTCCATTAAAGTTCTTGGAGCCATTGAAACTTCATCTACTACAACTACACTATAATCAATTTCATCTCTTGGGACTCTAAAAAAAGTTCCATCGGGTTTTGGAATACTTTCATAGAGAAGCTTATGTAATGTAATTACGTTTTTATTTCCTTTTTTAAGAAGAACCTGTGCGGCCTTGCCTGTATAGCAAGCATAGACTACATCCTCTACAGGGTTAATTCCAGGAAGATTATCAATAATAACCTTGACTAGTGTTGATTTACCGGCTCCCGCATATCCTGAGATTACACAATATTTTTCTCCATTCTTATATCTTTCAATACACTCTTTTAATCCCTGTTCTTGCTTTAACGTTAATATCATAATTTCTCAACTCCTTTTTTCGTATATTATAATTATACCATAAAAATCTCAAAAAGTCAAATTCGGATTGAAAAAGGCCAAAAGCCAAATTCAATCCGAAACACGGCCCTCTGCGCGCCAACAGATTAATCAATCATCAGCCCTCGATTTCATCATCTTTTGAACTTCTTTCCCTAGTTTTGTATAACATTTTATACAAACACTATAGTCTGGGGTAGAAAAACCATAAGGATTGCTTAAATCAGGGACTTTAATACGATGTAAATGTTCTTTTCCTGATACCGTTTGTTTACAAAAATCACATATATAAATTTCTTTTATCATTAAAACCATCCTTCTTCATAATCAATAATTTCATAATCTTCAATAAATATCTGAGCACTCACATGACCCATCCATTCATTTTTATTTGCTCTACCGATAATATCTAAAGTATAATATCCATTACTATTTTGTAACATTTCACACTATTCATCTGTAGCTTTAAATTTCATTAAACTAATACCATTGGATAAAGTTATTTTAAGTGTATTATCTTTTTTCTTATATACTGTTACCATATTAGAATTAATACAAATTCCTTTTATACAAAGATAAGGTTCATCAATATCTTTACCCCATAAATCCTACATATCTGCAATTGTTAAAATATCAATAGGTTGAATATTATCTCCATCATAAATATAATCAACATAATAAACAGCTTCATCTTGCATATCAACTAATGCAGCATCGGTTTTCTCAATAAAAGCTGGAATATTCTATTCTAATATACCTAATCCAAATGCATTAGGATGACCAGTCTAATACATCGTTACACCGGTGTCCGCACATACACTCTTAAAATCAAGAACTCCTACTTTTTCACACCCTCTTGCTGAACCTTGATATGTAGTGACAATCTATGGAAGAGGTTGTTCTTCCCATGGAGGAAGATCTAAGTCAATAGTATATTTAGGTATTTCTACTTTTGTTAATATACAAGTTGGACGCTGATATTTAGCCATAATTTTATTAGCAATCAGTCCAGCAATATTTTTATCTACTTGATTAGGTTTTAATAAAAATAAAAGAACTTTATGATTTAACAAATCTTGTTCTTCTATCATTTTTTCTATTATAGCTAATCCAGTGTCTTGCGCTTTTGTTTGTCTATTTTTTACATTAGTTACAACTCTCATTGCTTGTTCGACTAATTGTTCTTTCTATCCAAGCAAATGACCTCGTTTAGTAGATAAAACCTCTTTAAAAGCCTAATGTTTTAACATTGATTTAAATACTAATGTTTTCTATTCTATTGTCCCACTCCTACATATAGCATTTACATAAGGAGCTACATAAAATGCTACACTCATATGATTAACTTTATTCTTCATAGAATATTCATTTTTCTTAGCAAGAGAAGCAAAAAATGGATTCTTTAGATTTTGAAAACCTTTATTAATGATATGTTTTGTTTCGATAGAAGTCATAGACATCATATCTGCGCAATTACCTAAAGCAACTAAATCTAAATAATTATCTGCATTTGATACTTTTAGTAGCTTATCTAAATATCTACAAAACTGCCAAACAACTCCCGCTCCTGAAAAATCTTTATTAGGGTAATCTGAAAGCTGATTGTTAATAACAATAGCATTAGGATTTTGTATATCACATAAATGGTGGTCTAATACGATTATTTTTGCCCCCTATTTAAATAAACAAGTACATTCATCAGAATCGTTAGAACCTGCATCTGGAATAATAACAAGTTCATAATTCTATTTTAATATATTTAATATATGATCATTTAAACCATGTTGTTTACCTTCATGGAATATATAATTTAATTTTGTCTATACCCAACTAGGGAAAAAATCATGCAAATAATTTATAAGTATGGCGGAACTGGTAAATCCATCACAGTCTGAGTCAACTACTACTAATGTTTTACCTTGCTTTGAAATTGTTGAAATTAATGCGGTTGCCGCCTATCGAAGTTTATTCTAACCTAAAGCTTCGGGAGGAGCAACGTCCGCATCACTTGTAAATAAATAATTATCAATTTTATCAATTGGAATATTTCTATTTGTTAAAATTTGTTGAATAACTGAATAATTCTAATTTATAGGTTTTATTAACTAGTATCTCATACTCATTCCTTCTTTCAATTTTTTGTTTTTTAAATTATAACAAAAAAAATAAGAGTTGTCAAGTAAACAACTCTTATCTAGGTTTTTTCCTGTTGTTAAATAATTCAAGAAAAATATCTGGTCCTTTATCTATTGGTGAATCTTTATATCCTAATAAATTTCCTGTATCTAATATAAAACTTATTTGAATAAATCCACCGTATTTTTTATATATATTTATCAGCTTTTCTTCCCATTTAATATACTCTGTATCTTTATACTCTTGATATTGTTTATCAAATGCTATTATAATTTCTTCAACTCCAAGCGATTTTAACATTTCAACTTGATAGTTAATTAAATTACTTCCACATACTGCCACACTAATATCATTTTCAATTCCAAAAAAACTACTAAATAAAAGACAAGATTTTTCACCTTCAAATACAATAACCTTTTTCATTCTTTTAATATTTTCTTTTGAGAAATTAATATTATATAAATTAAAACTTAAAGGATGGTTATACATTTTACCAGAAATAATAGCTGGTCTATATTTTCCTTTAGCCTCATTTTCTCTTATTAAAGTTCTTTCTCTGATTCCGATAAGTTGATTATTGATATTATAGTGTGGGATAACAATTCCTTGATTGATTGGATCATAACAAATACCATGAGCATCCATGCTTCCTTTTGTTATACCTTCTCTTTCCCAAGGTAAAATTCTTGGTCTAGGGAAGTTTTTCAAAAAAGAATCATCATATTTTTCAAAGGAAACTGTTTGCTGTTTATTTGTTTTAATTGATTGTTTTCTTAATTTTTCAAATACATATTTCTCATCAGGAAGTTCTAATCGTTCTTCTGAAAAATTTTTATTTTCTTCTTCGATGCCATAATAAGTAAGAATGTAGTGCAAGGCATCTGGTAAATCCCAAGGTCTAGTCTTTAACTCTCCACCTTTTGCCCAGTATGTAATTCCACTTTTATTTAGATGTTTTACTTTTAATATTAATTGGAATATATCAAAAGCATCATTACACTCTGTATAACATCGAAAAAGTTTTGTATTATCATAATAATATAATTTGAATGAGCCTTGACCTGGAGGATTGTGGCATATGGTTCTTGAGATGATGTAAGAACTATTAATTATTTGTGGTTCTCCACCCAGGTCAATAAGTAATTGATATATTTGATCTAATGTTAAATCATTCTTAATATTTTCTAAGTATTTTTTTTCATTCATTTTTCTACTCGTTGTCCACAATAGCTACAATATTTATCTTTTTTAAAAAGACTAATTCTTTCATTACAATTTGGACATGTATCATATTCAACTATACAAGGAATATTTTTAGCTTTTTCAAAACCATTAGGTTCACAATATTTACAAAAAGAATAATAGCATCTTTCACAAATATAACCGTTACAATATCCGCTCTCAAAAGCCCAATCATCTGGCTATCCATTTTCATTTAAACGCCATTTATGAGAAGGATATATTTTTTTATGATGAATTATTTTTCTAGGTTCTTCTTTATTCATAGATAGATATTTTTAAATCCTCCATATCAATTAACTGATAATTATAATCAGTAGCAAAAATGGGATTAATTCTACAAATTCCTAAATCTGCTTTACACCAAAGTAAAATATGATTATATTTGCCTCGTCTATTTTTATAAATTGAAATTTTAAGATTAGGTTGTTCTAATCCTTTTTGATTTACCATTTCATCTATATTATCATGGTCTTGTTGATTTAACTGCAACATAATACTACCGGCATCAATTTTATCAGCAATAGCTTTAGCACCTCTTAACAAGTTCTGGTCATAAACAGAGGCGTGCTGGTAATCTGCATTTAATTGGGTGCTAGATAAAATAAAAATACCATTGTCAGTTGCTAAATCTTTAAGACGTACACTAATCATAAACAATACATTGTCTTCTCTTAAATTTTTAACTGAAGCCTTAGAACTAACTTCAGATAATATTTTCATACTTGAATGGATATAATCAAGGAAGAAATATCTTACATTAAATTTTCTAACGCTAAGTTTAACAACATTTTCAATATCTTGCAAAGAAAAATCATGTAATTGTTTTAAATATAATGGACTATTTTTAATTACTTCGATAGCATGTCTAATTCTTTCAAGCTCATCACCTTCATATCTATTTGTTAAAATATGATCTTCGGGGACTCCAGATAAAAAAGCCCACATCATGGTTTGAACTTCACTAAAGATTTGTTCAGTCATGACGTATATAGTAGGCTCAACTGTATTTCCATTCTGAACCCATTCTTTTTTTTCTAGGTCATAAATTTCATTACAAGCTATGTTACAGCAATCTGCTACCATAGCTCTGGATTTACCAACGTTTGTAGCTGCGGACCGCAGATAAAATTTACCAAGTCTAGCTCCTCTAAATACAGTATTGATTAGATTTCCATATAAAGGATAACCTACGTCAGGAGTTGTTTGAAGTTCAACTAAAAGATCATCACTACCAACGCCCGCCTGAATAATATCATCAACAGCACCATTAAGGTATTTAAGTTTTATATCTTCTATCTTATTATCGATAGTTTCAGCAATTTGTTCCTCGGTAGTGTTATCTAACCATTCCTCTTGACGTTGTTTCTTCTTTTGATCGAATATATTATTTATATCATACAACCATGACAAATCAAGACCCGCTCGTTCGTTATACATACGAAGAAGGGTCATCTTTTTCATTTTATGATAATAATAATTAAAAGCATCTGGCTGACAAATTGCAACAGCTTTTGCTAAATAACCAGTACCATCATAATTTTTATAAACTGCCATTTTCCTAGGTTTTTGTTGAAGATAATCTTCTATTACTGAAGTCGTGATTTTTTCTACACCAAGTTTATGAAGATTATAGACAGCTCCAAATACAACTTTATGTAAATCTTCTGTAAAATCTTCTGCTGTAAAACTATATCTTTCATCATCTATAAGATTAGGATTCCGATAAACACATCCTATAACCTGCACAATAGCAGGAATATCTACATATCTTATTTTACTCATTCTTCCTCCCAATCAAACATACGCGGCGGTTGCTTCCATGCGCGGGGAGATTTAGCCTTAATCTCGATAACCGGTTGCCGCAATTCTATCTTTTCATTCTTCTTTTGTGTAGCATCAATTTCTTTATAATATTCTTTAGCTTTATCATAAACGTATGGAATGATACCAACTCCATCATTACTTTTTTCTGTTGTACCATTGTTCACAAAATAAAACCATTGTAAACTTTTTGTCATTCCATACCAGGTGTATCCATATGTTTTAATAAAGTTTTCTGCTTGTCTATTTATTATTTGATACTCATATTTAGGCCCATAAATGATTTTAACACAAGCAAAAAAATCTTCACGGTCAAATAGTTCTTTTGTTTTTTTAGGATTAGCTAATGTACATTTTTCATGTGCATATCTATTTCCTATTTTTACGCAAGAAATTTTTTCTCTATCAAAGGTTTTATCACAAATTACACATTTTGCAGGTATCATTTTAATTTTCCTTTTTTATTCATATATTATATTATATCATAAAAAAAATAAGAAGTCAAGGATTACTCCTTGACTTCTTCTTCAAAAAGTTCTCTCAAGTCATATACAATTAATGATAACTGTTCAACTTGATTTCTTGTAATTTGTGAAATCTTTTTTCCTTTACCAAGGTTACGTCCAATAATTTCTTCAATTCTAGGACGGTAGTATTCTTTCTTCTCTGGGGGAATAGATTTTAACATTTCTGAACATTCTTTATATAAAGCATCAAAATCAAGTTCCTCAAAGGATGTTGATGTATTTCTCTCATCTGTAATAAATTCTCTTCCAGCTCGTTTAGCTTCTTCATCAATTGCTTCATTTAAAGCATCAACTAAAGCATTATATGAAAATTTGGTTTCAGGTTTCATATATCTAAAACGAGAACCACAATCAATTGTACCATCAAAAGATCGAAGTGATAAAACTCTTTGTGGAATACCGTCTTTTACAATAACATGAGCATATCCATATATATCAACCATATTTTTAATAATTTCATTATAACTATTACTTAAAGTTGGTACAACTTGATTATATTCTGTTCCATCTTGTCTTTTAAAAGTTTTATCTTTATCATGTGATATAAATAAAACAGCATATCCTAGTTGTGTAACAGCTCTAAATGTACTCTCAAGTTCTCGTTTAACTTGAACCCAACCTTGACCATAAGGAATTTGGTTTAATGTATCTACATTATTCTGGTCTATAATATATTTTTCACAGGCGGCCGCTGCAATATCGATAGTATCTACAATAATTGATTGAAATTTTTCTTTTACTTTTGGATCTTTTAACTGTCTTAAAACAGTTTTCATTTCAGACCATGTTGAAACGTCTTGTGGATAAATATTAGGAATTGCATTATATCCTTTTTCAAATGCTAAAAGTAATGCTCCTGGCATTTGTGAACCAAAAGTTGTTTTTCCAATTTTTCCTGGCCCATATAAATAAGTAATATATCCACTTAAATCTCTACTTACTTTATGGGGCTAAATTTCCATTAAATTAATTGCCATTTTTTATACCTCACTATTTTCTTTTTCCATACTCATAGTCAAAATGGCAAGCGGATAAACCGCTTGCCTATCAATTAAAAATCGTTAAAATCTCCCTCAGGAATACTAGATAATGGACCTGCCATTCTATTAGGTGCTGGGGTAGACTGAGTAGCAGTTTTTTGATTATTTGCATACTCAATTGCTGCACTCTTTACTTCCTCAAGATGGATATTTCTGTCAGCAATTTTCTTTTGAAGTTCTGCGGTATCCTCTTCTGTAAAGTCATAAAGCTGAGGCTTACTTCCTTCAATAACCCATTCTCTACGAGTTCTTTCAGAGTACTCAATCATAGGTTCTCCCCAAGCATTTTCAACTTCCTTTTCTACTTTAATAGTAGTATTCTTAATGCTGCCCCATACTTGAGTATAAATAGGTTCTGCACTTGAAACTCCAAGTCCTTCAAAATATTCAATAGCTTTAGGATTATAAGCAATTAAATCCCAAGGAAGAATTGCTCCTCTAAAGTTGAAAATAACACCGTGGATTCTTGCATGAAGAACATCATCTGTATCTTCTTTAGGTTCTACGACAGTTACCTTATTAATAATCATATCATAAGTAAACTTATTTCTTGAAGTTCCTTCAGGAGCAAGTTCTTTAATAAAGGTAATAAAACCACCTTCATTTCTCTGAGCAGATACTGCTCTGTCATCATTTACTATATAAAAGTCATTTAGATCTCCGGAAGGAGTAAGTCTAATCATTTCTGCATTTTCTTTTCCTACCTTTAACCAAGTCTTTTCCTCAGATGTAATCTTCTCAAAAGCGGAGAATCTTGAATCTGTTTTACCTTTTCCAAAGGTAGGAAGTACAAATGTATAATGAACAGGGATAACATTCAAGCCTGCTTCATCGGTTGCAATATGAATTGTGCCTGACCAAAACTCTTGTCCATAATATTTAGATCCTTCATTTTTTACTGTCTTTTTTGACAAATCAAAGTCATAAAGTCTACCTTCCAAAATTTCTTTATTTATTGTATTCTTCATTCTTTTTACCTCTTATTTTGTTCTTATAATTTATTATATAATAATTTTTTTAATTTTTCAAATCATCCTTCATAAGTAATTAATTCTTTACCATAAGGAAGTGACTCTATCCATTCACAAAATTGATGCCATTCTGTTAATTTGTGATAACGACGTTGGAAATAAATATTTCGTAATACCTCATAATTAAGAGTTACAGTTCGAGTTTGTAACCATGCCTCAGGAAGTATTCTAATTAATTCTTTCCAATATTTTTTATCTTTAGTTTCATTATATCTTAATCTGAGAGTTTCACAATATCCGATAATATCATCCCAAATATCTGTAATAAAAGTATCTGTATTATACGGTTCATTGTCATAAACTCTTAGATTTTCAAAATCATCCATTTCAAAACAGTCAAATGTAATTGGAGTGGATGCTAATTTATGCATTGTAGAAGTACTATTGGCTACAGTACCTACTTTGTAAGTATCAAATTCCTTCCACCAATATAGCGGAGCAGTTATATCAACAGAAACCATGATTTGACGCAAGAATTTTCTATCACTCGTTCCTGCTTTAATCATACGTTGAGCAAGATTTAAATCGTTAGGGCCTATATAAGCATATTGGGCATAGTCTGGAAAATAAAGATTAAATGAATCTTTATTTAAATCACCATTTTCTCTTAACCATTCTGCATATTTTTCTTCTGCTTCATAAAAAGCATCATAGTCCTCTTCTGCATTTAATCCTTCATTAATACAATATTCACAAGCTGTTTCATAATCTGCTTGTATTTCTTCAAGTTTTTCAATTCCAAATTGACTATCAGATTTTGCCCAACTTTCAAGAGGATTACGAAGTCCTCTAAAAGCTCCTTCAAAATTCATAACTTGAGTTTTTTCAAATTTCATTTTTATTTATCTCCGTTCCTAATGATACATCAGTAGTATAAGTTGGACCATCTGTAGTAACTTGATATTTTGGTCTAGTTGTTGAAGTTGGTGTCGTATAAGTCCAAGGTGTTGTATAAGTCCAAGTATTACGAGCGTTATACCCATCCCAATAAACTTCATTCAAAAGAGTTTCTAGTTCTTCCTTTGTAAACTCAATTTTTCCATTTTTATTTTTCTAAAAAACTTTAACTATCATTTTTTATTCACCCCAATATTTCCATTATATCCATATGTATCTGCTTGATATAACGAGATAAAATATCTTTCTTTTTCATTTAATTCATCTCGATTACATTCTAATAAAATTTCAAAAGTAAAATTCTATAAACCATTTTCTTGCATAGCTTTATAAAGTTTATTACCAGGCGGGGTATCAATACCCAAACCTGCTTTACAATGCTAATTCCATCTTTTATATATATCAACAGCTTGCCCAATATAACATTCGTTTGTTTCAATGTTTGTTATTTTATAAATTCCCATTTTAGTTTTATCTTTTAAAATAATCGGGAACTTTACTTTAGCAAGCGGTTGCCAGTATGTCTGCCATATCAACATGGATAATATACGAGGTTTAGCTAACTCCATCTTTACTTTTTCTAATTTTTTAATATCAGAGAGTTCTATATTGGATGGAACTAACCTATAATCATCTACTTTACTTTTTATCTCTTTCTATCTCAATAAAGACTAGTAGGCGGCCTTGCGTGTCTACTTCAGTGTCTAGAGTGAAGCGGCTTCCGCCTGAACTTCTTGCCTAAGCAAGTCTAACTAATATTCATACTAGTCTTTTTGTTTTTGACATTCTATCTGTTTAAACTGTAGCTATTGATCTATTGATTGGCGTCTTACATTTTCATAATCTTTTAATCGAGATTGAATTGCCTATTCTTCAAAATTATATTTCTAATTAAATTGTTGTTCTTTTTGCTATATTTTTTCTTCTATTGAAGATAATCTCTATTCAGCTTCTATTATTTTTTTTGAATTACCTTGCTAAATTTCCTATTCTTTTTTTTGAAGTTCTAGCTATTTTGTTTTTAATTTTGTATAAAATAATATAATACCTATATTGGGAATTAATATAGCTAAAATCACAACTATTGCAATAATAAACTATTTAGTCATAATAAAAATACCTGGGCTATTTTATTTAACCCAGGTAATTCCTTCCATTAGGCTTCGTAATTGTAAGTTCTACCATAGTCTGTAAATTCAATGAATTTTACAGTTTCATGTCTGATCTTACCATCTTCATCAATTTCAATCTCGCCCTCTTCACGTTTCATAAGAGGTCTTACTTCCTTGACTTTCTTACCATCAATTTCTTCACCAGTTTCTTCTTTATGATTTGTAAAAGCTGCTGTAAGAGTTGCATTTACGCTCTTTGCGCTCAAATTCAATGCTGCTGCAATATCTTTCGCAGTAATTCCTTCTGATTCATGCTCTTCTACATACTTCTTAATCATTAGCGCTTTCTCACTAAACTTACCCATTTTTAATTTCTCCTTTTTAATTATGTTTTTATTTACTTTTTTATATTATTATTATAATAAAAATTTTTTTAAAAATCAACTTAGTAACACTTCAATTCTTGTTGTATATAGCTATCTAATTTAAATAAATCTTCGAGCGAAAGAGATTCCATAATATTATTCATTTCATTAAGAGTATTTTGAAGTTTTTTGTCCTCGCTAGATATTTTTTGTTCTTTCGCTATTAATTCTAATAAAGCTAATTGTTTAGCTATTTTTTGTAATTCTTTATCATTCATATTATTATTATACCAAAAATTTTCTAATAAATCAACTTATAAGTTTTAAGAAATCATCTTCTGTAATAATTGGAATATTTAACTGTTTAGCTTTTAAATTCTTACTTGAAGTAGATTCTATATCGTTATTAATTAAATAATTAGTTTTTGAACTTACCGAATCAGTTACTTTTCCGCCCTCATTTTCAATTGCAGCTTTTATTTCATTACGATTCTTAAAAGTTTTTAATTTACCTGTAACAACAAATGTCTTACCCTCTAATTTATTCGATACCGAAACTGAACTAGCCGGCCGCATCTCTTCTATGTATTTTTCAAAAATAGAATCTGCTTCGGTAAAATCATAATCAAGTAAAGTTTGAATCATAACTTCACCAATTCCTGCTATTTCATAGAGTTCTTGACTGTTGTTATTAACAGCTTCTCTAAACTTTTTATAACTTCCAAATTTTTTAGATAATGCTTCAGAAGCTACTTTTCCAATTAATGGAATCCCAATAGCACAAATAAATTTAGAAGTAGGGCTTTTTTTACTACCTTCTATTGCATTTAATATTTTATTAACTGAAACTGTTCCAAATCCTGGCTTATTTGCCCATTCTGTTTTATATTCTTCTAGTTTAAAAATATCTTCGATATTATTAAGCCATCCATAATTAATAAGCTTTTCAAGGGTAATTTTAGATAAACCTTTTATATCTAATCCTTTTTTGCCACAAAAATGATCTAAACGATTAATTAATTTACCACTACAATTAGGATTTTCACAATAGGCTCTTGTAATGCCATTTTCTTCTTTAAAAGAAATTTCTCCTTGACAGATAGGACAATATTCGGGAGAATCATTTGCAGAAACTCCACCTTTTGCAATAACTTCTCCATAATCATATTTAGGGCCAGCAGAATAAATTTGAGGAATTATCATATTGCTTTTATAAACTTCAATAGGTTCTCCAACATATGCACAATCTCCTAATGTTTCTTTCATAATACTAACATTATGAAGAGAAGCACGAGATACTTCTGCTCCATCTATTTCAATAGAGTCAAATACTGCAACAGGAGTTAAAACTCCAGTTCTACCCATTGTCCAATCAATATAGCGGAGCCGTGTTGAATATGTTTTAATAGCTGGTTTCCAAGCAATAGCATCTCTAAAATGGTGTGCAGTTGCTCCTAAAGATTCTCCATATTCTATATCATCATATTTAAATACAACTCCATCATAAGGAATACCTTTTTCTTCTGCTCTTCTTTGGCATACTTCAAGGGCTTCTTCTATATCCTTTTCACTTCTTATTATATAAAAAGGTACAACATCAAAATCATAATCTTTGGCTGTTATAATCTTATCTAAATAAGTTAAAACATCTGAATCATCAATAGAAATAATATCCCACATAATAAAAGAAAGTTTTCGTGATTTAACTTCATTCATATCTAATAAAGCTAAAGCTCCTGCCGCAGCATTTCTTTGATTTTTAAAACGATTAGAATCAAAATCTTTTTTAAGAATTACTACTTCACCATCAATAACCACATGTCCACTTTTAGGAATGATCAAAGGAATATCTTGAATATAGTGAGCGTGTTCTGTAATATCTCCTCCTATATATCCATCTCCTCTAGTATTAGCACTTACTAACTCTCCATTTTCATAAACAAGACGAACAGAAAGTCCATCACATTTTACACTTGCAATAAGAACCTTATCTTTTTTAAAAGATTTAATTTCTTCAATGGAATGAACTTTATCAAGGCTTAACATAGGTCTATCAATAATATGAACTTTTTTAATGCTATCTAACACAGGGGCGCCAACTGATATTTCGCCCCCATATTCTTCAACCAATTTATCATATTCAAAATCTGACATAATAGGAGAATCTGTATTATAATAAGCATTTTTTGCTTCAATTATCTTTTGTTTCAATTGTTCTCTATTCATTATATTTACTCCGGATAAGCTATCTGATTGCAACAAGGGCATGTACAATAGTAGTATGTTTCATTATATTGACTGCCCCATTTATATTCATATTCTTCTGCTTCAAAAATACAACCACATTCTTCACAGACAAAACGTTTAATTTTTTTTAATTTTTTTAAATTACCTTCTTTAATAATTTTCATTTTATAACCGTTGCAGATTTTACAACGCTCCTTTCAATTATCTTGGTTCCACCACCCATTTTAGATTGAATAGAGATTTCATTAACAGGAACACAAATAGAATTTGGATTACCTGCAATTAATACTAAATCTTTTTCAGTGGCATGAAGTGCGGCCGCCACATAATCATCGGGGTCTAGCTTTAATGCCATAACACCACGGCCGCCGCGGTTCTGAATAGTAAAATCAGAAACAGGCATACGCTTGCTTTTTCCTTCTTTTGTAATTAATATAACATAATCATCATTAGAAGAAAAACTAATTGCTCCAGTAATGCCATCTCCATCCCTTAAATTAATTCCTTTAACTCCACTAGTTAATCTACCAATAGGGTTAATATCATTAAAAGTGAATTTGATAGCATAACCCTGTTCAGTGACAAGAATAATTTTTTCATTATCATTCATGAAACGAACAAAGGCAAGTTCATCATTCTCTTTTATTTTGATAGCTTGAATACCTGTTGTCTTTTTAGTATTAACATATTCTTCAAATTTTGTCTTTTTTACAAGACCATTTTTAGTGAAGAATACTACATAATCAGCAGGTTTTTCCCCTCTAGCGGAAGCAATTTCTTGAATAATCTCTTTATCATCTAATTTTAAGATAGTTTTAAGATTAACCCCCCTAGATGCATTAGTTCCTTCAGGAATTTTATCTACATTTAAACGATACATTTTTCCTTCAGAAGTAAAAATCATAAGAGTATCAATAGTATTTGTTGCTAACATTATTTTAGTAGATTCAGAAGCTGTTTTAACTCCTACTCCACGTCTATGCTGTACTTTAAAACTTTTCTTAGGAATACGTTTTACTTCATTTAAATTATTAACAATAACAACAACATCTTCGGGAATAATTTCAGCCTTTTCTTTCTCTTCTTTTGTTGTTTCAATTTGAGCAAGTTCAGTTCTACGTTCATCCCCAAATTTGTTTACTAATCCTTGCAAACGAACTTTTAATATACCAATTTGTTCATCTCGACTATCTAAAATTTGATGAAGCATAAAAATTTTATTATTTAAATCTTCTGCTTCTTTATTTAATTCTACTTTTTCCAATTTTGCAAGAGAAGATAACCTCATTGCGAGAATCGCTTTAGCTTGGTTTTCTGTAAAATTATATTTAGCTATAAGATTGATTTTAGCAGCCGCCGCGCTTTCAGATGCTTTAATTAAAGCAATAATATTATCAATATCTTCAAGTGCTTTAAGTAATCCTTCTACAATTTCCAATCTTGCCTTTGCTTTTGTTAAATCAAAATTACATTCTTTAACAATACAATCCAGATTATGGTCAACATAAATTTTAATTGCATCTTCAAGATTTAATTCCGTAGGAGTTTTATCTATTAATGCAACTTGATTATAGCTAAAAGAAGATTGAAAATTAGTTTTATTATATAGTTTTGCAACAATAGAAGAAGGGTCAACCCCTCTTTCACAAGTTACAACAATTCTAATTTTCTTAGAACTCTCATCATGTATGTCGGAGATACCTTCAATTTCTTTATCTTCACATACCTTTCCTACTTGTGCAATTAATCCTTCTATTGTTTCACCATAAGGTATTTCATAAAAGATAATTTTATTTCCTTCAATATTATATCTAGCTTGAATTTTAACTGTTCCATGCCCAGTTTTCATAATCTTAGGAATATCATCTTTGTTAATTATTAATCCACCAGTCGGAAAATCAGGGCCATCCAACATAGGAGTAGTGCCATCCAAGTAATCTGTAATCGCTTTTGCGACATCATTAAGATTATGAGGTGCCCAATTGCATGCCATGGCAACCCCAATACCAGTGTTAGGATTACAGAGTAGATTAGGAAAGGCAGAAGGGAGAGTAACAGGCTCTTCAAGAGTCTCGTCATAGTTAGGTATAAAATCTACATTATTCTTTTTAATTCCATTTAACATTCCTTCTTCTGCTATTTTACTAAGGCGGGCTTCGGTATAACGAGCGGCGGCTGGTCCATCCCCTGCAATATTCCCGTTATTACCATGCCAATCAATTAGAGGGTATCTCATTACCCATGGCTGAGAAAGACGTACCATAGCTCCATAGATGGATGAATCTCCATGAGGATGATATTTACCCATTACATCACCAATGATTCTTGCGGCCTTTACGTGAGGTTTAGATGAGAATCTTTTCTCCTCAAATGCAGACCAAAGAATACGTTTAGCGACTGGTTTAAGACCTGATTTAGCATCTGGAATTGCACGATCGGTATTAACGGCAACTGCATATTCTATAAAATTTGTACTTAATTCTTTTGTTAAATCATTTTGCATTTTTAAAATTCCTTTATATTATAATATCCTTTATTTTTATTTTCTGGTTTTGTAAAAAAAGTAATCCAAATTCCTGGAGCATCTCCTCGTTCTAATCCTCCTTTACCAGTAGCACATATATCTATACCAATTAATAATTGATTATTTATATAAATTGGAAAATTTTCTGCTTCTTCTAATCCATTTAAAGAATTTAATAAATCTTGTAAAACCATTTTAATATTACTACTCCAATTCAAATTTATTTATTTTACATTCCGGTATATTATAATAATGATGAATACCACATTCTGAATCATCATAAATTAATTTATCATTTTGTAATTTACATCTATATTCAATATCATCTATTGTGCCTGTTTCATATACTCTTGGCCAAGAATGTTTGCAATCAAGACATGTTTTTGCTAATTGAAAATCTTTACAGTTTATTTTTTCAACTATATCATCAATTTCACGCTATTGTTTTAAACAATACCAATCTCTAAAAAAAGATGATTCCCAACTATAAGAATGAAATTTACACGGATACTAAAAACAATTTTTTAATTTATTCATATTAAACTCTTTCTATATTTTCTTTATGCTCAATGAAAAAATCTTCTCCAATAAAAAAGAAATCGTCAAAAGGATTTTCAATTCTATTTCCATTTTCATTGTAAAATAATACTGCAAAGGTCATGTCTGGAGGTCTATAATAATTTACATTATAGATAACTATTTTATAATTATTTCCATCTGAACTATGTAAAATAAATTCATCGTTTACTTTAATTTCATTCTGCATATTGTAACCTTTCTTCCCATTTTCTTATATTTTGTTCCCAATTTAGGTGTTCTTTTTTTATTTTTTCCTGTTGTATAAAGCATTGACTTTTATTCATATAAAAACGACATTGATCACAAAAATTACATTTAGGTTCAGTATCTTTTAAATATTTTAAAGTAAAAAGAACTCCCTCTTTATCCCATCGTTTATTCTGCATTATAAGTAGCCTCCTTACTATGTTCCCTTATAAAGGCTTTTCTGGGTTCAATTTTAGTTCCCATCAAATCTTCAAAAAGGTCATCAGTTTCGTTTATGTCTTCAATCATAATTTGTTTAATAATTCTATTAGCAGGGTCAGTAAGAGTTTCTTCAATTTGCTCTACATCCATCTCCCCTAACCCCTTCATACGGTTCACTTGATAATTTCCAGTATGAGTTTTTCTATACTGTTCAAGCTCTTCGTCATTTTTAAGATATTTATAACCTTTATTTCCTGCTAGTGTAATTTTATAAAGAGGGGGTACTCCAGCATAAATATATCCATCGTAAATCAAATCTGGACAGAAGTTCCATATAAACGTATAGAATAGATTCTTAATATGTGCTCCGTCTACATCGGCATCACTCATTATAATAATTTTACCATATCGTAACTCATCTTTATCATAAGTTACTTTCATTGTTTTAGTATCAATTTTTAATCCAAATGCGTCAATCATAGTCATAATTTCAGCATTTTTTTGAATTTTATCTAATGTAGCTTTCTGCGTATTAAGAATTTTACCTCTAACAGGCATTACAGCCTGGAACTCATTATTTCTAGCTGTTTTTAAACCACCTGCCGCACTATTACCTTCTATAATATATATCTCACATTTACTGCGGTCCTTGCTATAACAATCAGCTAGTTTACTATCAAATTTAAGAGCCTTCTCTTTTTTCTTACCTTGCTCTCTAGCTTTTTCTCTAGCCTTTTTTGCGGCTTCCCTAGCCTTTTTAGCATTAATAGCTTTATCCGCAATTAACTTAACTTCTCTTTCATTATTGTTTAACCAATAACTTAAATTTTCAGCAAGAGCGGTATTAAAAGGTTTCATATCAATTTTAGTAATACGACTCTTTACCTGCGCATCATATGAAACATTTGGAGCGGTAATATTAAAAACAATATACATTCCTTCTTGTATATCATCACCATTTAGATTTTCATCTGTAGCTTTTAACCATTTCTTTTCTTTAAAAAATTTATTAAATTCTCTAGTAATAAGAGTCTTTACTTGAGTAATATGAGGACCATTCTCGGTAAGACCTGTATTAACATATGGAACGATAGTAGAAGAATAGTTAGATGTATACGTAAGAACCATATCCATCTTATTCTTACCTTCGGCATAATTCATATCAAATCTAGAATCAATCAATTCTTTAGCACCGACCGCCGCATCTACCAAATCATGTAATCCTCTTGTAGATACATAATCATAAGTTTTTCCATTTTCAACAAGGTGAATAGTTAATCCAGGGCATAGACATACTATTGTTTTAAATAAGTTATGAATTTTATTACTTTCTACTTCAGTATGAGTAAAAAATTCTTCTGAAGGCTGCCATTGAACAATAGTACCAGATATTGTTCTATCCTGTATTTTTTGATCGGTTCTATTTTTAAAAACCCCTTCTTCAAAAAATACACATTCAAAATTACCATCTCTGTAAGTTTTTGCTGATAACCAGTGAGATAAAAACGTAGTAATTTTAGAACCAATACCAAAAGAGCCGAGAGATGTACCTTCATAAGTACCATCCTCACGATATTTTCCAGAAGTATTTAATACGCTAAAAGCGGCTTCAAGAATACTTTTTCCATCTTCTCTAAATGAATTTGGAATAAAACCTTGTCCATAATCTCCGACAGTTACTATATCTTTATCTATTGTTACATCAATTCTATTTCCATGTCCTAGTCTATATTCGTCAACTGCATTGGATACAATTTCAATTAATAGCTGAGTTGCATATGTAGTATCTCCTGCATAAACTCCAGGACGAAGTCTAGTAAATTGTAATGGGTCAAGTGACTCAATACTATTTTCTGTATATAAAGTTTTATCTATCATATTTAAACTCCTTTTATTTTATAAATAAATTATATCATAATTTTTAAAAATTTGCAAATTTCATTCTTCAGTTCATATAAAAACAAAAATCTTGCATCATTTTAGTTCTTGGTTTCATATCACATTGACTTGACAACTATGAAAAATTTTCATATAATATAAAAAAGGAAATAAGTCAGAGAGGTAACACGTATCCGTTAAATTATATATAGACAAAAAAATAGGAGGTAGCATTACACTACCTCCTATTTTTATTATTTATTATTTAATTTTATCCTACTGTACTAACTGGTTCTCTTATACGTTTAAAGAAATCAAAACACCAGTTTGAACCTCTACTGATAAGAATACCTGTTATTATTTTAGCTACAATTGGATTTGCAGTCATTCCAATTATAGCAAAAAGATTTACATTCTCAAAACTAAAAGCAATAAAAAGACCAATTAAAATAGTAATTAACTGATAAATTCCTTTTGATTTACCTTCTGTTTTAAACATTTCTACAATAGTTTTTCCATACTATGTCAAAGCTTCAGTTAAAATAACCGCTGCAATAAGTATTTCCATAATTATTTCCTCCTAATTTATTTATTATTTGGGTCAAAATCATTTGTTGCTAAACGCTACTCATAATCTTTTTTAAGGCGTTCAATAGTAGCATCAGTTTGATGATTTAAGAACTATGGGTGTTCTTCACAATATTGATGATAATAAGTAATATCTTGCATTATTTGATTATAACTATCTTTTGAATGTTCCCACCCTTCAATAATTTCATCCATAAATTTAAGAATACGAATACGACATGAAATTGCAGTTCTCTAATCAAGTTTATTATCTATTTTCTAAATTGCTTCGAGAATCTTTTTTGAGCAATCGTTCTTTTTATCCTTACGTTCTAATAGAAATTGAAGAAATCCCCATAAAGCATTAGAGCCTATTATAGCAATAATAACTGTTATAATTAATTCTAATTCAATATTCATTTGTTTTATGTTTCCTTTCCCTTTCTTTTCATTTTTTTACAATATAGTCAGCATAAACATAACCATATTTACCATCGTATTTAATTAAATACCAACTTCCAGTTTCATAGCATACTCCTACTTCAGTTCCATTTTTTAATGGGCTAAAACTACATGTTTTTGCATCTAACTTAGGTTGTAAACGAACATTTAAAGGAGAAGTAGATTTTACTATACCCTTCCATTTTACAGTGTGCATAGCACTTGCTACTACTGTAGTTTGTAAATTAGTAATTGTTTTTGAATTATAATCAGGAGTGCAGAATTTTGTCCCAGGTAATTTACTATTATAATAAGTTTTCTTACAAACTCCACCACCATTATCAATAATACCACTTGCTCCACTTGTATTTCCTTCAATTGTACTAAATTGATCACCATTAACAGCAATAACAAGTCCAGTATGAGCAAAAGTTCCGTTTCTATAGAAAATAACAATATCTCCAACTTTAGGATTTGCATTTTTAGTAAATAAACTTCCAAGAGTAGGACAATAGATATAAGGATAATGTTTAAGTAACTGTTTTGCTCTACTTACGCCTAACGCCTTTGTAAAACACCAAGTTACAAAAGCCGCACACCAAGGCTGCGCTTGATAATTTTTACCACACCAATTATGAATATCTCTCCAATATTTTGTATAATTATTATAGCCAGCATTAGCTGTTTTATTGTCTAATTGACTATTTGTTTTCTTCTCTAAATAACCAATTTCTTCATAAGCTACTTTTAAAACTAATTCTAACTCTGAAAGAGTTCCATTATTAGATATTGGATTTTCTGGAGGGTTGTACTAACTCATATAAAAAGCTTTTTGAACATAACTTAAATCTACATTACCTTCTATGCCATTAATACTTCCCTTTGATGTATATTGCCACATTGCATGTTCGCCAGTATAGCTATGTTTAGAAACGCCATACTCAGCTACCCATGTATTTTGTGCGGCGGCCGCAGGTATCTTACTCATATCTAAATTATTATACAGCCATGCTCTAGATGCATATATGCCACAAGGGATGCCCGCAGCTAATAATTCTTCACAGATAATACGCAACATTTCAGTTCTTTTTGCTTTTGATAAATTATCAGAACGTCCACTTTTATCTCTTTGCACAACTTCACTATCAAGATAAATTGGCATTACAAATAAACTGTTTTGGACTTCTTTCTTTATGAAATTTGCTTCCTATCTAGCTTCTGCTTCTGAAATTGAACAAGGGAAGAAATAGAAAGAGTGTGGAATTTTAAGTTTTTCACAAGCAGTCCTATATTCTTTGTATTTTGGATCATATGTAATGACTCCTGTTTTACTTCCTCTATATCCAATTCTTATTATTACTGGGTAACCTGTTCTTTTAACCGCTCTCCAGTCTGTAACATTATTAAATTGAGATATATCAATAACTCTTTGTCCTATTGGGAATACAGGGAAAAGTGTATCAGACTATTTTTTTGTTCCATAACAATTATTATCAAAGCTCCAGCACTATCCATCAATAGTAACTACTGTATTTTGATAAGCATGACCTTGATTTAAAGTAGGATTTGGTTCAAGGTAATACGTTTTTCCATTTTCTTTTAACCAGCCTGTAGCCATAATACCTGTTTCTTTATCTAACCAATACCAATAATTATTATCAAATACCCAACCCTTTTTCATAGCACCGGTTATTTTATCCAAGAAGAACCAATGAATCTCATCAAGAATCCATCCAGTTTTCATATTACCATTAACTTTGTCAAAGTAAAATTTATCTACACCACCACTCCACTTTAACTCTTGCCAACCAGTAAGCATAAAACCACCTTCATCAAAATAGAACCAGTCTACTCCACCAAGCCATTGTAATTTTTGCCAACCAGTAAGCATGCAACCAGTATTTACATCAAAATAGAACCATCCTTCAATTTCATTTTTCTGTAATTTTTGCCATCCGGTTACCATATAACCATTATTATTGAAGTAGAATTCGTTTGTACCACCACTCCAAGGTAGTCTTTCCCATCCTCTTGCCTAATTACCATCAGCAAAGCTATACCACCATCCAGTATTATCTTTAATCCATTCATTTTGTCTTTCTGCGGTATAAGGAATATCATAAGACCACTGTGATTTACCTTTTGTAATAATAGCTTTTTTATTTGCAAAAGTCATTTCAATATCAGCACCGATACAGTTAAGAACCATTATACCTGCTTCTTTGCATCTTTTTGCTCCATATGTAGTAAATTCATTAGTTCCAATACCATTTGGCTCTAAATCATTATACCAACATAAATTTGCGCCTTGTGCTTTTAACCCATTTGATTGTGATTGAGGGCAATTATTTCCATGGTGTGGAATTTTGAAAAATTTTACTTGTATTCCTAATTTTTTAATTAAATTATAAATACTATCTGGGCCATCTCCACTAGTCCAATAAAGCAATTCATAGAAATAGAAACATAAACTTCCATCATTTATATATGCCCAACCATGGGTATCGCTATCTGATACAACACTAGGTTGTTCTCTATAAACTTTAAATTTAATATCTCCTAACTGAATTTTGTCACCATGTTGTAGAAATACGACAGGGATACTTTTGTTTTTAGCATTAGAAATAATATTATTTAAAGAGGCTATGTCACTACGAACTTCATTACTACCTTTATTATTTCTTAGACCTTTCTATAAAGTCTTAGGATCATAGCAGTAAAGAGATTCTACGGTAAAATAATTATCGTTTATTATTTCTTCAATACCGTAAGTGTGGTCATAATGGGCATGGCTAATTATTAAATAAACTTTTTTAATTCCATTATTTTTTAAATAAGAAATAAGTCTATCAGTACCAACTCCACATGCTCCATCAATAATAAGACATATACCATTTTTTGTGTCTATAAATACTTGAGTATCTCCATATCTTGTTTCTGAACTAGGGATGCCAAAACTAGGTATCCAACTTTTTATCATTTTTTCACCTCCTAATAAAAAAAATCACTATTAGTAATTTTAGGTTCTACTAATAGTGATTTTTATTAAGAAGTTTTTATGAATTTTTGACCTTGTTAAAAAGTTGCTCTCTAATTTTTAAACTCTCTTTGATTTCCCATTTTAAATAATTTATTTGTTTTTTGCAATCTTTAGCTTCTTTATTATAGTATTTAGTATGTTGTTCTAATTTTTTTAAAATTATTTCATATAGTCCCTCTTCTAAAACACCATCTTGAATGTGAGGTTCTAAATCTTTTAATAAACTTTTTAAAGCCTGCTCCTTAGCTCTGTTTATATCTCGCTTATCTTTCCAATATTTTATCATGGCTCTTTTTTCAGCTAATCGTTGACCAAAAAAAGAATTAGAAGGATTTTTTTCTTCTTCTTTATTATATTTAGCATGTGCTTTATAATTTTTCCCTTTATGTGTAAAACATACTATAGAAATACCTGTTTCAGGTAAATATTTTGATTTTAAAAGTTTCATGTTTCATTTTCCTTCTTTTTATAGTTTGCAACAAAATTTTTCCAAGGTTCAATGCGGTCGCCGCTTGATGTAAAGTTGCCACCCTGGTACTCAATCCAAAAATCGTCCAAAGTATACTTCCCCCTTGGACGGACTTCCGCCATATTAGTTTCTTCTTGACAATGTAAACAAAAGAGCTTTTTTAAATGACCAGGCTCTCTTTCTTGACCTATTGTTCTGAATACGGGGATACCTTTCATTCCACATTTAGTACAATAAAAGTCACTCAAGGTAATATTTCTGACATCTTTTGTTTTTCTTGCCATATTATATCACCTCTTCCTTGATATTAAAAAGTTCAAGCCAAGAGCCTACATCATACCAATATCCATAATCATCACGCCAGAAACGCCAATAAGGTGCTTTATAATCATTTTTTTCTAAAAATTTATAAATAACACGTTGAGCCTTTTCTAAATTTCTGCCTCTACCGATTTCTCTTGTTGTTCCTGCCGCTTTATAAAATACCTTATAAATTTTCATAAATATCATCTCCTTTTATATTATTTTTCATTTTTTTCTTCTTTATCTTCATATTCAGCTAATTTATTAATATATTTTTCAAAAGGACAAAAATCACATATATACTGGGACCAGTAACGAGCTGAAGTTTCTGTAACCATTTCCATCCATTCTTCGGCAATACAATTATTTGCACGGCAAGGAAATTCATCTAAGCATCTTGTTAATCTCTCCTTCATTTTTTTATTCCTTTCTATTTTATTATATTATTATTATATAAAAAACTATTAAAAAAATCAATAAAATGCGGAAGTTGGTATAATCTTCGTAGATCTAGATTAATGTTGCATATAGAGGCCGCCGCAAGGTCAATTAAAATTAATAAAAAAAAAGAAATTTTCATTTTATTTATGAAATAAACAAAAGAAAGGGGAGATTTTTAATGAGTGTAAATAAACTTGAAAGATTAAAATATCTTCGTATTTTATAGGAAGATGGCTCATATTATGGTGATATACCCCTTGCTATTGACGCAAACAATGTTTCTATGCAAAATAAGTTTAATCTTCAATCAACAATTGGTAATATAAATTATGTAGAAGAATAGGATATTACAACCAATTTAAGAAAGATAAAAGATAAGATTGAAGGTATAGATGAAAATTTACTTTCGATTGAAGAAACTAAGGCAGATGCGGCTCAAATTAATAGTAAGGTGGATAACCTTGCTACTTTTGTTTAGAGTTTAGATTTAGATATTAATAATTTAGGCTTATATCAAGATTATGAAACAGGTTATGTTTATTTAACTTACAAAGGACAAAGAGGAACTCAAGGTATTCCTCTTGCTATTTTAAAAGGTTAGGTAAATCAAAATGTAGATGATTATGTAGGAAAAGAGATTGATAAGATTGATAAAGAGCTTCCTATTACTATCTATATAGACTCAAGTGCAGGGAATATTTTTAAACGAGGCGATGTAAATACAATTTTAACTGCTCAAGTGTATAAAGGGAGTAAAGATATAACAAATACTATTAATAGTTTTACATGGAAAAAATATAATCAATATGGAATATTGGAAGAGAATTGGACAAAAAGAAATTATGGAAATACAATTACAATCACTCCACAAGATATTATAGGTAAAGCTAAAATAGTATGTGAAGTAGAAATTTAAAAAGGAGGAATAAGAATGAGTAATTTATCTTATGGTTCAATTACCATAACAGATTTAACAGATTTAGGTGAATTATCTGGCCAAATTATGGGTAATATGCCTACTACTGTTATATATGATGAAGATCAGCAGAATTTTAATCCTGATTGGAGTAATACAAGTACTAATTTACAATTAACTCCTCTTATTTTATATGGAGGAAATACTTTGTCAGGGACTAGTTCTGGTTTAACAATAAATTGGAAAAAGAAAATAGGTACAAATGAGGCGGTTACTATTACTTCTTCTAGTACCGTTTTAATAAATAGTTCAACAAAAGTCTTAACAATTAAAGAAAATCCTTTTATCGCTGTAAATAATGTGATGCCTTCTTTTATTACTTATATATTAGAAGTAGATTATGCGGATCCGTCTTTAGGATTAACTGCTCAAAATGCTTTACATGCAGAAAGTCGAATTACCTTTTCATTATTAAAACAAGTTTCTTCTACTAAAAGTTGTAAAATAACAGGTGAATCAATTTTTACTTTTGACCAGTATAGAAGTATTAAAGGAAATCAAACTATTACATTAACAGGAGAAGTTAAAGGAACTGGATTAACAATAAAGGGATGGTATTATAAAAATGGTTAGAACTGGGTACTTCATCCTAATTATAATAGTAGCAATCCTAATTCTTTAACAATATCTTATAATGATAATAATGTATTTGAAAATGACAAAGCTGTTATAAAGTTACAGACAGTAAAAGGAAATCAAGATGATATATATGATTTACATAATATTTTAAGATTATATGATGGTGCACCTGGTAATAAAAATATTTTAGGGGCATTAACAAATGATGATCAAACAATTCCTGCGGACTCTACTGGAGCTCCTCTCGATGGAGGATTAGACGAAGCTTATACACAATTTCAAGTATTATAGGGTGGTTCTGATATTACTGGAGATTATGAAATACATATTTCATCTAGTCCTAATTATCATGCTACAAATTTTAAATATTTAAAATCAAAAGATGGACAAACTTGGGTAGATGGAAATAGTAATACTACAGATTATGAATATAATTGGGTAAAAATAGATAGAATGGGAAATGACGTTGCTGTTGGAAGTATAACTTTTACAGCAAAAAAAGATTTTTCAGATACAACAGAATAGGCTATTACAAGAACTTTTTCATTAGTAAAAATTAAAACTGGATTAGATGGAGTATCACCAACTCTTTATACTGTTGATTGTAGTGCAATCGCAGTAAATAAAACATCTGGAGAAAATCCTTCTTTTACTCCAGAAAGTATTGTTGTGACAGGCTATTCACAGGTTGATAAAACTAGAAGTATTTTAAAAGGTGGTTCAATTATTATAAAAGACTCTACTGGAACAACTCGTCATACTGCTACTTTTTCTTCTAGTCAGAATGTTTCTTATACTATAGCTAATTCAAATCCTACTCTTTTAAGTATTGGGGCAGATGGAGGATTTTTAACAGTATAGTTGCAAAATACAGGAGGAACTGTATTAGATAGACAAACTATTATTTTTACTTCAGATGGACAAGATGGACAACAAGGTGCTCCAGGACCACAAGGAGAAGGGGCGATTAGAGTAGATATTGCGAATTTACATGAAGGTATACCTTGTACAAATAATTTAGTAACAACAGCAGTATCTCCTAATAATACAATTACAATTCCTTTTAGAGTTTTTAAAGGCAGTTCAAAAATAGCTTGCACACTAGATACTCAAAATTTAGGAAAAATTGCAACTTCTAATTCAAATGATGTAACTGTTTCTGTTACTCAGCCTTCTGAAAGCAATAGTTATGAAGGTTCTGTCGTATATACTATAAAAACAGGTTCTCAATTATCTGCTACTAACGGTACTATAGTAATGAGATTTACTGTAGGAACACAAATTATTACATAGAATTTTACATGGGCAGCTTCACCATCTGGAAGAGATGGTAATAATGGAAAAGATGCTGTTATATTAAGATTATATTCTCCAACAGGAATTAACACTTTTGTTAATGATTAGCCTTCTACTATTCAAATAGAAGGAATTTTAACAGAAGGTGGAGCTACTATAACAAATAATATTACTTGGCAATGGAAAAGATATAAACCTGGAACTGGATATGTATTAATAGATAAAAATGGCATAGAATGGGATGGAACAACAGATAAAAATACTAGACAACCTAGTAATATAATTACTATTAATAAAGATGATGTAAGCAGCTATGCATCTTATCAATGTTCTGCTACTTATAATAATAAAACTTATGTAGAATATTTTTCAGTTTTTGATAAAAGTGATCCACATCAGGTACAAGTAATGTGTTCTTTTGGAGAACAGATTACAAATGGTCAAGGAATAGGAGCTTTATATGTAATTGTAACTAGAAATGGTTAGGAAATAGATTCTATGAAAACAAAAGTTTTTTCACAAACTGAACCTGCAGACGCTGTAAACGGAGCATATTATTATAAATTAGATAGTAATAATAAAACTGTAAGTTTAATGAAAAAACAAAATAATGAATGGGTGGATGTAACAGATACGGAAACTTATACTGGTAAATATGGTTGGAGTTTTAGAGATTCAAGTGGAAATCCTTTAGTAGTAAATTGGGCAGTAAACACTCAATCCGGAACAGACGCAATCTTACATAAACAAAAAGTAGTTTATATTGAAGGTAGTTATATTAATAAAAAAATAATCGCAGATGTAGAAGTTACAATTTAATTTTGTTAAAGTAGGAGGTGATATAAGAAATGGCTAATTTAGCATATGGGACTCTTACCATAACAAATTTAAGTGTAGTAACTTCTGTAGATGTTTATTATTATAATAGTACCTCTTCAACAGGTTTATCAGGTGGTGAGTGGTCTACAAATACTCCAACTTGGACAAATGGAAAATATATTTGGTCAAAAACTGTTACAACCTGGGAACAGGGGGTTACTACTTAGTCAGAACCTGTTTGTATTACAGGTCAAAGAGGAAGTACTGGAGCAACAGGGCAATCTGTAACTAGGATTACATAGCAATATGCTTTAGGTTCAAGTTCAACAACAGCTCCGACAACAGGTTGGTCTACTACAATGCCAACATTTGAAAGTGGAAAGTTTTATTGGACTAGAAGTTAGATAGTATGGGCAAATCCTACTAATACAACTTATACAACGGCAGTACTGGCAAATGGGATAACTTCTGCTAATACTACTGCGGCGGCCGCAGTTTCTACAGCAGATTAGGCTAATACAAAAGCAGATGAAGCTGTAGAGACCGCAAATGCGGCTGATTAGCAAGCACAAGAAGCAACCTCAATTGCAAATAGTAAAAATACTATTTATTATAGTAGTTCTCAACCAACTGGTGGAAATTATAAAGCTGGAGATACTTGGTTTTTTTTAACGGATGATGGTTATAGGTTGTTTGAATATGATACTGATAGTAGCAGTTGGGTACAAAAGCCTATGGACGGTAAAGCTATCACAGCAGAAACAATTACAGCAACTTAGATTCATTCTGGGGCTATTACAACAGATAAAATTTATTCTAATGCAATTACTGCTAGTAAATTAGCAACAGATGCTATTAAGTCAACTAACTATCAAGCTGGAACAGCTCCTTACTCAACAACTGGAACTTTTCTTGATTTAATTAATGGTAATATATATAGTCCTGTTTTTGGAGTTAATGCAACCAATAATAACCAAGGAGCTTTTATAAAAGGTTCTATTTATGCTTATGATGGTAGGATAGGTTAGAATCAACTTAATTATTGGTATATAGGTAATTATTGGGATTATAATCAACTTAAGTCTGCTTATATAAAAGGAAATGGGACAGCTACTATTCAATTAGGAAATACTAGTACATGGAGATTAAATACTAACAGAATCCATACCGCTTGGAATGATGATAGCCGAGAAGGGGAAGCCTATAAACTTCACTATCCAGTTTATAGCTCAAAATATTGGGATATGGGTTTACACGTACCTGTTTCTACAACAGATAAATTTATTTATATAAGAAATAGTTCTTCTTCTACTGCTTTAACCAACTTACAAAATAATATTAATGATCAGACTAATGGCACTAATAATTATTGGAATTATCAATTTTATGTTACTAGTGAAGGTAATTTATATGCTAAAAATATCTATGTATTAGATTAGTATGGTAATCCTATTCAAATTGGTGGATCTGGAGGAATTGCTGGAGTTTTACCAGTTTATAGTGGGGGTACTGGGAGCACTAGTTTTACATCAAAAGGAATTATATATGCTAGTAACACAAATCCTCAAACCTTACTTTCAACTGCGGCCGGTACATTAGGACAGCTTCTAAGTTCAGGAGGAAATTAGGAAGCACCCACATGGATAAATGCATCTAGTTTAACTGTAAGTCATGCGGCGACCGCAGATAAAGCAACTCAAGATGGAAGTGGTAATACAATTACTTCAACATATATGCCTTTAAGTGGAGGCACTTTCACAGGTTAGGTTACTATTGAAGATTCTTTGACAGTTTAGAATGGAATTACTGGAGATTTAACTGGAAAAGTTAATGGTTTTACTTTAGGAATGAATGTTCCTAGTGGATCTAAGTTAACTGATACTGTAACAACTGTAACAACATCAGGAAATGGAAATGCTATTACAGCCATCTCTGCGACTAATGGTGCTATTACAGCTACTAAAGATAGCACTTTCTTAACTTCTTATACTTAGACAGACCCGCTTTTTTCAGCAAGTGCAGCATCGGGAATACAGCAAACAGATATAGATAATTGGAATAGTAAAACAAATAATGTAGGTACTGTAACAAGTGTCAGAGTCCAAGCTTCAACTCCATTGCAGTCTAGTGTTAATACGACTCAATCCGGAAGTTTAGATACTACAATATCTTTTATTAACCAGAGTGCAAATACTGTATTAGCTGGACCTAGCAGCGGAACAGCGACTGCCGCACCAACTTTTAGAAAATTAGTAGCGGCAGACATTCCAAATTTAGCTTGGAGCAAAATTACAAGTGGAAATGATGATTTAAAAGCAATCGAAGCTTTAACTGGTACAACAGGATTATTGAAAAAGACTGCTGCTAATAAATGGACATTAGATACTACAACTTATGTTCCAACTTCTCGAACTGTAAATGGACATGTTTTGAGTGATAATATTAGTGTAACAAAAGCAGACGTAGGCTTAGGAAACGTTGAAAATGCTTTACAAATTATAGATATTGGCTCTAATGATGATGGTCAATTAGTTTTAACATTTGGAGATAATACTACTGCTACTAGAACAGTTTCAATTACAGCAACGACATCTTCTTCTGTTGCAAAAGCTGAAGCACTTAATACAAATGGTGCAAAAGTAGGCGATTCTAACCAACCTGTTTATTTTGGAACGGATGGAAAACCTACAGCTATTTCTTATACTATTGAAAAATCAGTCCCAGCAGATGCTATTTTTTCATATACTTTTGATGGTACTTATAATGCTTCAACTAATAAAGCTGCTACTGTATCAACAGTCACTAATGCAATTAATGCTTTAGACGGAGGTACAATAGGAACAGGAGGAGCTGGAAAAACAATTACTTCTCTTTCTCAAGCTAATGGACAAGTAAGTGCTACATTTAATAATATTAGTATTACTAAATCTCAAGTTAGTGATTTTTCGCATTCGCATGGTAATATTTTAAATGGAGGAACTATCACTTCTACAGCAGTAACCCTAGGAAATGGAGATAGTTTATTATTTGCTGATTCTTCTAATAGTGGAAAAATTGAAAAAAGTTCTATTACAATAGGAACTGGAACAACAAAATATTTAAGATAGGATGGTACTTGGGGTACTCCTGGCGGTACTTACACTCTCCCCGTTGCTTCTAATACAACAAGAGGAGGAGTAAAAATAGGTTATACTACTTCAGCTCCTGACAGAAATTATGCAGTTCAATTAAGTTCAGAAAAGATGTTTGTAAATGTGCCTTGGATAGAATACGAAGCTGCTAGTGCTAAGCCTTTAATGGATGGAACCGCGGCGGCTGGTACTTCCGAGAAATATGCTAGATAGGATCATAAACATCCTAGTGATACTTCTAGGGTACCTACAACTAGAACAATAAATGGACACGCTTTAAGCGCAAATGTTACTATTACTAAATCGGATATTGGACTTGATAATGTAGAAAATACTGCGTTATCAACTGCTTTACAAGATTATGTGACCTTAGCAACTGAACAAACTATTTCTGGAAGAAAAACCTTTAATGATTTAGCTTCAACTACTTTTAAAGGTAGCTCAGGAAATGAATATTGTAATATAAATTATGATTAGACGCTAAGTGCTTTAGTATTTAGCTTTGGATAAAATGCGCGGACGTCGGTTAATATCAAGATATGACCAACGTCCGCATATGTTAGGAGGGATGAAGATGTGAGTTTAAGAGTTTGGTTACCTTTAACAAAGGATTTAAGGAATCAAGGATTAGATGATGTAACGGTTACAAATAACGGTGCTATTTTTGATGCGAATGGAAAGTTGGGTGGATGTTATAGTTTTGATGGAAGTCATTATTTTCAATCTAATAAAAAAATTGGGGAAGGCTGGAAAGAAATTACATTTGCTTGCTGGATTTATTTAAATGAAGTTGTATTAACATCCGGTTCTTGGTATAGAATACTTGGGATAGGTGCTCATACTAGAGTGCATTTGGATATTGCATCTAACAATACTTTAAGATTATTTGTAAGTCAAACTGGAACTACAAGCGGTCTTGGAGTCTCTTCTACTACTGTTGGACAAGCAGGAAAATGGTATCATTTATGTGGTGTCTTAGGTAATAATTATATGTCTATTTATATCAATGGATTAAAAGAAAATGAAAAAGTAATAGATAGCAGTAGTATTACCTATACAAATGCTGATTATTTTCGTATTGGAAGTATTACTTCTGGAAACGCTTTTAATGGAAAAATAAGTGATGTTCGTGTTTATGATCATGCTCTTTCACCTCTTGAAGTAAAACAAATTTCACAAGGTTTAATATTACATTATCCTTTAAACAATAATGGATTTGGACAAGAAAATTTATTAATAGATACATTAAAAGATCAAAATAAAACTCATACTGCATATGGTATAGTAGATTATAATTTTTCAGAACATTTAGCTGAAGGTGAAAAATATACTATAACTGCTTCTGTGACAACTTCTTCTGAAAAAACTTTTGTAGGTATGTATCATAGCGGGGGCTCTTATTCTATGTCAGGTTGGATGAAAGTTAATAAAGATGGTTTTTATCAAAAAACTTTTACAGCAACAGCTAATATGGCAAGTAGAACGCAAGGAATAGGTTATGGTTTTTGTAGAGTATATGTTTCAAATAATCCTGCTGGTGGGCAAGGAAGTTATGCTTTGGCCGGTACTGCTAATGTGAATTGGATAAAAATTGAAAAAGGGGATAAAGCAACATCTTGGTGTCCTAATGAAACAGATGAATTATATAATATAATGGGGTTAAATGATAATATATAGTATGATACTAGTGGATACAATCATAATTTAAAAAATTTTAATAAATCTTCTTTTTCTAGCGATACTCCTAAATATAATGTATCAACTGAATTAGCAGGAACTTCTTATGGAACTCATTAGTATCTTTTTTTAAATGATAGTTATCAAGAGGAATTAACGGTATCTTGTTGGGTAAAAAGAACTTCTTCAGAAAGTGTCTCAAGATATATTAGTAATTCTTGGATAGCTTTATATTTATATTCAAATTTTGCCCCTAGAATATCTTGGGAAAATTCAACAGGAACATCTGATAGATTAAATACATGGGCTCCAGGAGGAGTAATCCCAATAAATACTTGGACACATATTTGTTTTACTATAAAGGATGGGATAGTAAGATATTATAAAAATGGAACTTATATATCTGGTTCAAATAGGACTTAGTATGGAACTTTAATACATGGAAGTTTGTCAAATGGTTTTGGAGGAGAAAGTTCAACTTCAAAAAATTGGATAGGTGGATTAAGTGACTTTCGTTTTTATTGCACAGCTTTATCTGCTGAAGATATACTAGCTTTATATAAAAATTCAGTCTATATAGATAATGAAGGTAATTTATATGGAGCAGAACTGAGAGAGGTGTAACATGAAAGTAGATAAAAATGGAAGATGGTTTTCAGACGGTATATAGAAAACTTTAACTATTAATAATCAATAGATTAATGTAATATCTGGTTTTACCGAAGGCGACTTGACAAAATAGGTAAAATTTTATAAAATATAGGAAATAGAAGCAAAATGCTTTTACTAGATTTAATTGAGTAAAAAGGAGATTTAATATGACTAAAGAACTTTTAGTAATGGAATGTATTAATATAAATGGATGGTATAATAAAGTTAGAGCAGATAAAAATAAATTAAATGGTTTATCTGTTTCAACTCTATGGGCATTAAGAAAAAATATGAAAAAAATTGCTGAAACGGTTGATTCTTTTAATGAACTTAAAGCAAGTTTAGAGAACGAACTTCAAGAAGAATTTTTTAATGAAGAAAAGAGTGAAGAAGTAACTATTAAAGGAGAAAATGGAGAAGATACTTCAGCAAGAAAAGTAAAAGATGAATATTTTAACGATTATCAAAAGAAGATTAATGAATTAAATGGGAAATTAAATGAACTAGCAATAACAAAAGAGAGTTATGATTTTACTCCTATTAATATGGAAAATGAAATAGAAAGATTAAATACAGATTGCAATTTAGATATGGATGATTTAGATATGCTATCTATTTTTGAATAGAATGAAAAGGATGCTTAAGGGCCTCCTTTTTTAATTGAAAGGAGGTTTAAAACATGGCAATTTTAAAAGATTTAATTGTTCATGGTTCAAGTCGATTTTTAAATAAAATATATGCAAGTGAAATATAGACTCCGTTAATTGAAGCGGAAGCCGGTATAATTAAGAAGCTAAAAGCGGATGATGCAACAGTTGTAGGTTTATTAGATGTAAAAGGTTAGTTACATACTAATAGTTGGAGTAATTCTAATATAGCTACAATTGATGGAAGTTTTTATATTACACCTACAATTGGGAGTGGTTAGGGAACTGTAGCTATTACATCATCTACTTTGAATTTTACAAGGAAAGATGAAAATAATAGTTTTGCAATAGAATCTTTATATTTAGGAGATAATAATTCTATTACCTGGCCGCAATATTCTAAAGTATTAGTAACTGGTTAGGTATTACTTAATGGAGAGTGGATACCATTAGGTACGTTACTAGGTCAAATCAGCGGAGTGGCGACCGCCGCATCAATTACTATAAATAATATTAAAGACAATAAAAAACCACCTTCTAATACCTCTAATGTTTATACTACTCTTGTTAATAGTGGAGTTAGTAGTACTGACTATCGTAATTTAAAAATTTCATTATACCAAAGAGCAGCTGGTTAGACTGATTTTCGTCCTCTTGGTATTTACATGACAGCTGTTGGTGATAATGGAAGAACTTTTTTAGATATATATGGTGGAGTTAATTCTTTAAATACTATTAATAGTAATTATGGAGGTCTTGCAGAGCCAAATGTTAGAATTGGTAATTTATAGGGATTACCTAATGTAGGTGGACAAACTCCAAGTGGTTGGGGTATTTATACTGATAATGGTTATTTTAAAGGTATAATTGCGGCTGACAAAGGATATATTGGTTCTGGTTCAAGATATTGGGTTATTGCTAATTATGAAGATGGCTCTAATCCAAATAATAGTAGAAGTTATATTTATAGTTATAATGGAACTGATAATGGAACTAATAGTATAACTAGTACAGTAGAAGGTATTTATTTAGGTACTGATGGTATTAGAAATTATAAAGATAGTACGCATTATGTTACTATAAAGGACGGTGTAATCACTGCCTTAGGAGTTAATTTAACAGGTTAGATTAATGCTACAGCAGGTAATATTGGAGGAGCCAATATTGAAGGAGGAGTTTTAACTGTTCCTGCTGCTAGGATAAGTGGTGAACTTACTGCTGCTACTATTGATGCTAGTAAAATTAGTAGTGGAGATATATCTTCCGAAAGAATTACGACTAATGTTTTAACAGCTTTACAAGCTAAATTAACGAGTCTTAATACTAATAATTTATCTGCAATTACTGCTAATTTAGGAACGATCACTACAGGAGTAATAAAACATGACATTGTTGGTGGTACTAATGGAATATGGTTATCAGCCGATACAGATACTAGTTCAAATATTATTGTAGGAGAATCAACGGCAAGAAAAGATTGGCGGCTATTAGTTAATAATAAATTTGGTGTAACTAAGACTGGAGATTTATATGCTTCTAGTGCTAATATTTCAGGTACAATTACAGCTACTTCTGGTACTATTGGTGGGATTTAGTTAGATGCTAATGGTAAATTATGGATTACAGATGCTAATATAAGTGGAAAAATTAGTAGTGGACATATCGATGCTTCTTCTATTAGTATTGGAATGAATCAAGTTACTAATTTATCTACAGCTCTTGAAGGAAAACAAGTAGCTGGTGATTATGCTACTAACACAGCTTTAAGTAATGTTTCAACAGTTGCTAGTACAGCTTTAAATCAATCTGTAGAATATATAAAAGGGACTCAAACTGCAGCTACTGCTTCTTGGACAGGTGTGACGACAGAATTTTCATTAAGAGATGGCAAAACAATTATGTATTATTTACCTTATAAAGGTGCTGCAAATGTAACTTTAAATTTAACTTTAGCAGATAATACTACTACAGGTGCTATTCCTGTGTATTTAAATTATTCCACTTCTTCTAATGATTCTGCTTTAACAAGAGTATCAACTCATTATCCTGCGAAAAGCGTAATTCAAATGACTTATGATGGAGTTGCACATCAATGGAAGACAACAGGATATAATACTAATGTAAATACAAATACAGTAGGTGTTTTAGGTGGTTATAAACTAAAAGCAGGAACAAATGTTAATAATGAATCAGCTACAACGGTTTATCGTTATACTTTAATAATGAAAAAAACCATTGGGGATAATCCTACATGGGTTTCTTTAGTTACTTCTAGTAGTACTGGTACTACTAAAGCTAGGTACACAGGGGGTCTTTATCCTGATGAAGTTTATTATATGAGTAATAATATCAACAGCTCTCCTTATGGATATAATACAGGAGCAGAAACTGGAACTTCTTATAGAGCTACTTCAATAGATTTAAGATATTCCACTAATTGTGGTTCAACATTAGATTTAGATAAACCAGTTTATTTAGTAGGAGAAATTAATTCTTTAGACGGATTATTCTATTTAGATCCTATATGGTGGACACAAACAGAACCTACCATGGAAGATGGAAAAACATATATTTATATAGGACGTCCTTATTCTGCTTATCAAGTTTATTTGTCAGAAAAGAAACCTTTAATGAGATATTATAGAGGTGCTTTTAGAACAGAAGAAGAAATAGCGGGAATGACAGCTACTTCTTATATAACATATATTAATGCTAATGATGGAATTAAAATACATAATGTACAAGATACCCTTAATTATCTTCAATTTAATTCAGATGCTATTAGTATGTATCGAGATCGCGGAGATGGGATAAATAATGATGAAGTATTAAGAATTGATGATACTAGAATTAGGATAGGAAAAAATGAAGGTCCTCATTTTTCACTTGCTAATGACAAAATAATGGGTTATGGAAATAAAAATGATATTTATTTTGAAGTTGGAACTAATGAAGGTATTATTATTCAACAGTTTTATGGAGATGGAATAAAAACTAGTTTCCAAATAGGACCTCACGTATTAGATGGTAGTATTGAATATGTGAAAAAAAATAGTAATATTTTAACAGAAAATACAGATTATATAATTGATAAAGCATCAACTGTTTATGATATAATATTTAAGATAAAACCAGATTTAAATACTCCGATTACAATAAGATATAAAAGTATCTATTATACTCAAACATATTTTATAGGTTCTTCTAGTACATCTGATGTAATAGTTCAAACTGTAACAAGTCCAAGTGGAACTGGCACTCAAGTAACAATTAAATCTAATAATAATTATCAAATTAATCGAATTCAAATTTTACGATCTTGGAATGGAGAGAGTTATTGGGTATCTACAAAAGAATATACAAGAAATTTAGAATCAGATTATTATATATATCAATTTTAGACAGATACTCTTGTATCAGGAGATACTGTAAGATTGCAATATTTAATTTCTGAGAATTCTGGGGCGACATCAGATACTATTGTAACAACTCATTCTTGGGATTCTTTTGATGAAAAAAATAATTATTTATCTATTTCAGAAACAATTTAGATTTTATAGGTTTCTATTAATAATAATGTTTTAGTATTAAATGAGGATTATAAAATAGAAGGCCCTTTATCCTTCTGTTATTTAGTTTTTCCTTCAGAACAAATACCCGCATTAAGAGATAAAATTGAAATAAAATTTAAAACAAGAGGATATAATTCTTTTTATCATTCTACTTATTTTAATTTTAGTAATAAAAATGAAAAAGATTCTGTTCAAGGTATGAACGCAGCTTCTTTTGGAAGTATGAATATAAATAAAGGTGCTTTTTGTCTTGTTGAAGGAGTAGGTAATACTGCAGTAGGATATGCAACTCATGTAGAAGGAGCAAATAATATTGCTTCTGGATCTCATGCTCATGCAGGTGGAGTAGATTCTTTTGCTTTAGGATAGAATACTTTTGTTCATGGAAGCAATTTACAAGCTACTTATTTAAATTCAGCTGCTTTTGGTTATTACAATAGTCCTGATAATCAGCTCTTTTCTATTGGAAAAGGTGGTTCTAAAAATGCTTTTTCTGTTAATAAAGATGGAAATATCCAATTAGGTGGACAATTATTAGCAGGAACTACTTATACTGAGAAAAAGCCTTTATTTGCTGAAAGAAATATTATATGGACTGTTGCTTCAATTGGAGCTAATTCAGCATGGACTAAATCTATTTCAATAGATTATTCTGGTTATAGACCAATAGGAATATGTGGTTTTGGAGTATATAATAGAACAGGTGGAGCAAATGCAGATTGGTGTGTTTTTCCAAAATTATATATTTGGCATGATCAACCAGATATGATGGATGTGTATGTTTGGAATCAAAATACTAATGCGGCTGCAAGTAACGTTGCAGTTTATGTAAAGATTCTTTATATGGCAACTTCAGTAGTTTCTTTTGATTGGTCTAATGTAACTTATACTGGTTAAAAAATTAAAACTTTATGCAATAATTATTTTATTGCATAAAGTTTTTTCTTTTTGGTCAAATATAAATAAAAAATAATATTCTTTTTTAAATTTATTAAGATGATATAAAATAAAAAGGGGGAATGTTTTATGGCAGGTTTAGGAAATAACTTATATCCGCCAATCTTTAAAAGTGCGTATGCTCCAGCTTTTGATAAAACAAATCCATAGGGTTGTAGAATATATTTTTCTTTATCTCCTTATAATTCATTAGGAGATTTTGCAAAATATGAAAGCTCAGGAAAAAATGTAATTGCAGATTTAGTACAAGTATCAATTCAAAATCAAAATACAAATTATTCTGCTTTAAACTTAAATAAATATCCTTCGGGAATTATGAATACTAGAATGTATAAAGATGATACTCGTATTACTGATGACAAATATTATATCATTATAAATAGTCTAAATGCAGGAAATAGTACAAATTCTTCTAGCACAAATGAAACATTTGATAAGATGGCTGATTTAGCAGAGGGAAATGTTTTTAATGCTGGAGAATTTTATAAAGTACAAATTCGTTTTACAAGTAATCAAGTAACTTTACCGGCTCAATCTTCTTTAATTAAAGAAAGTTGGTACAATTCTAATATAAATTATTTCTCATAGTGGTCACAGGTAGTTCTTGTTAAAGGAATTACTAAACCAGTATTGGAATTAAATGATTTTTCAAAGAATTTGGATGAAGAGGCTTTCACTCTTCAGGATATATATGTAGTAGGAAAGGTTTATTTCCCAGATAAAAATGATAATGAATATTTGAAAAAATATTAGATTAAATTATATGATGAAAGCGGTAAAGAGATAGAATCAAGTGGTTAGATTTATTCAAATGCTTATAATAATATTAATGGAATAAATTATAAAATTAAATATAATTTAGATAGTAGTAAAGAAGAATCATTTTCATTAGTTATTTCTTTACAAACAAATAATCTTTATGAAGAAAAATATACTTATCCTTTTAAAGTTGATTTAATTCAATATACTATTCTAAAACCGGATATACAAATTCAGGCCTAGGGAGATTAGGCGGGCGGCCGCATTAAAGTACATACTTTTTCCAGTAGTAATATAGATAAACTTGGAACTAATTTCATTATTAGAAGAAGTTCTAGCAAAGATAATTTTTAGTATTGGGAAGATATGTATACCTTTTTAGCTCCTCTTGGAAAGAAATTAGATCAAACTTGGATTGATAAAACTGTTGAAAGTGGAGTCTTTTATAAATATTGTTTACAACAAAGAAATGTCCAAGGTTTTAGGTCTAACTTCATATAGACAAAACAACCTATTATGATTATTTTTGAGGATATATTTTTAATAGATAAATATCAACAATTAAAAGTTAGATTTGACCCACAGGTAAATAATTATTCTCATGTAGTTTCATAGACATTAACTCAAACAATTGGTTCCAAGTATCCTTTTATAAGACGAAATGGAAATGTTAATTACAGAACCTTTTCTTTAAGTGGCACTATATCTTATTTAATGGATATAAGAGAAAATGGAATGAAAGCTTCTCCAAATGAATTATATGGGGTTGATCAAAATAAAAACTAGATTTATACAGAATATTATGTTCCTTTTAATCAAGCAAGAGGGATAAATATTTATAATGATTCTGTATATGAAAGAGATTTCAGAGAAAAAGTTATTGATTTCTTATATAGAAATACAGTAAAATTATACAAATCTACTACTTAGGGAAATATATTAGTTAAACTAATGAACATTAGTTTTACTCCTAATAATACTTTAAGTAGACATATTTATAGTTTCACATGTACCGCTCAAGAGATTGATGAGTTTAATATTTAGAACTGTAATAAATATGGGATTCAAAGTACAGGACAGTATACAAATGAAACACAAGTAAAAATTAATACTCATGGACAAATATCTATTCCAAACTTAAATTATTATTATAGTAGTAATAATAATTGTAAAATTGGAGAAGGAAATGATGCAGATCCTGATACTGTTAACAGAAATAGTCCAGGTATATATAAAAATAGATAGCCCTTTGGAGTTAATTCTGAATTACATTTTGCTAGTAATTAGAATATTATTACTAAATATTTATTACCAAAGTATTCTTATTTAGAAAACGATTTAATAAAAATTGATGTAGATTATTTATCTTATTTAAAGATAGAATTTACTTCTCCTCCATATTTAATTTCCCAAAATGGAGAATACTTTGAGAAAACAACTGATGCTTCTAAAGCTCAATTATTAGGACATATAATTTATATAAATGGAGATCCTATTATAGTAGGGCCAGAAGGTATTTATGAACTCTCAGATCCTTCAACGAAAGTTACTAGCTTATCTTTCTTATCAGATAGTTAGACTGGCATTGTTTCTTATCAAGCTATTATAATTGAAGAAGAACGAGAAGAAAATATCCCTAAGATGTATGGTACTTTCAAAAGAATAGGTCAGTTATTTGGATATTTTAATTCTTCAGATTCTATTTATAGAAAGATTTATATGAGATATTATCAATCTTTTGCATCACAAGATGGTTCTACAAAAGTTGCTTATTCTCAACATTTACAATCATTAAAAGGGTTAAGAATACAAACTAAGCCAAACACAGTTTTTTTAATTCAAGAAGCACAAGACAAAGTAGATTCACAGGGAACTACTTTAAGTTATGATTATTATGTAATGAATGATACTGGATCATTAGATATTTATGATGAAAAAACTGATATAAGAGGATGCTATATTATTGGACCTAAATTAAAACAAGTAGATGAAAATGTAAATGGAGAAGTGGGAAATGATGAATATGTTTTAGTAGATGAAACATACTAGGATTTTTCATAGATAACAAAGCCTAAAAAGAATCATGTATATAAATTAGAAGATGGTAGTATGGGATTATTTGTATTAAGAAATAGATTTTATGATACAAATGAAATAAATATGGTAGGGTATAATACAAAAGAACCAGAAGAAGTTTCAGTTATTGATTATCGTACTATATTAATAAATAAAAAATTAGCAGATAGTGTGTATTGTATTTTTTATGGCGGCAGTTGGTATTTATTCTCATTAGACCAGGGTATTGTATTAGGGTATCCAACTGAGGCTATTATAGATTATTACTGTTAGATTTTAAGGGAGAGATATTAATGAAAGTTTCATATAGTTATTTAAATGATGCTGCCTTCCTTAAAGAACTTGCTAAATAGCATGTAAAAACATATTATGTAAAAATATCTGTTTTAAATTGGAAAGAATAGCCAGTAACTTCAATAGAAGGTCGTGTAATTTCTGCTAATTTAAATATAGATGGCCAAAGTTCTTTAAGGAGAACGGCCAATTTAAGCATTGCGATAGACGATACAATGAATTAGTTGACTAATACAGAAAATGTATTGTCTATTAATAAAAAGATGTGTTTAGAAATAGGATATATTAATACTACACAAAAGTATACAAACTATCCTATTTTATGGTTTCCATTAGGAATATATGTAATTATATCTTGTTCTATTTCAGAATCTTCAAGCGGCCTGGTTGCTTCCCTACAGCTCCAGGATAAGATGTGCTTATTGAATGGGACTGCGGGAGGTACTATACCGGCCGCCGCAGATCTTCACATTCTTGATACTATTGATGAAGATGGAAATGAAGTTACTAATTATGTAACTATGTATCAAATTATTCAAGAATTAGTACATCACTGGGGTGGATAGCAATTAGGTAAAATAATTATTTCTGATTTAGATAATAGAGTTAAACAGGCTATGAAATGGGGATTAGAAAAACCTTTATATTATGTAGAATCTGGAAATCAAGATAGATATTTTATGGACGAAAGTGAATATCAAAATTATATAAATGGATTAGAAAATTATTCCACACAGATTTTTACAAAAGGTCAAGATGTTGGATTCATTTATGTTGATTTTATTTATCCTGGTGAACTAATTGCGGACGCCGGTGCTTCCGTGACAGATATGCTAGATCAAATTATATAGGTATTAGGTAACTATGAATATTTTTATGATTTAGATGGGAATTTTATTTTCCAAGAAAAAAAGAATTTTTTGAATAATGCTCAATCTAAATATATTTTAGATGCAAAAAATGGTAGAACTTTAACTCCAGACTACATTGCATCTACTCAAACATTATTATCTGCATATCTAATAAATATGACTAGTGGTACATCAGTGTTTTAGTTTGAAGATAGTAATTTAGTTACTTCATATTCAAACACTCCTCAGTATGGAGCAATAAAGAATGATTTTGTGATATGGGGTATCCGTACGGGTGCTTAGAATGTATAGACCCCTCTACGTTATCATCTTGCTATTGATAATAAGCCTATTATTAAAAATATTACCTATAAAATGTTTAATTTAAAAGAATATAAATTAGATAAATATGGGGTTTGGGTAATGCCTATAATAGTAGTAGGAGAAGATGAGACATATAATGGAGGTAACCCTTCTATTATTTCTACTTCTAATGCTCTTGTTCCTTCTTATGGTAATATAGGAGTTTATTATTATATCTTAAAATAGAATAAATTAATAACTTCTATAAAAGATAAATAGAGCCAAAAATGGGTATGGAAATAGCTAGATTTTCCAGTTGTGGATATAGTTCCTTCTGATTGGCGGACTTAGCTTCTCGTTGAAGGGGCGGCCGCATAGACACGAGGATTAGAAACTAATTATTATTATTCAGAATTAAAAGTAGAATGGCCTAAGATATATGATGTAGAAAATGGAAAATATTATGATTAGGTAGTAGAAAATCCTTGTAGCATAAATTATTATTTAGATTTTATAAGTGCTGGTGACCCTAATCTATTGTAGATTTCTGTGAATAATATAGGAAGACGCTCTTATGTATCAGATAACGGTAAAAATACTAATTGTGTTTTTGAAAATTGGATTCCTGATTTAATATTAATTAAAGCGGGAGAAGAAGATACTGAAGATAGAAGAGATTAGGCTAAAAAAAGAGGTCAACGTTATTCTCAAGTGCCGGCTTCTATTTATAATAATTTAAAAATAGGGGGATCTTATTATTCTGCTTATGAGGAAATAAGACAAACTTTACATGAGTTTACAAATTATAACGAGTCAATTAGTTTACAAACAATTCCACTTTATTTTCTATAGCCTAATACAAGAATTACGGTAAATAATCCTAATAGTGATATAAGTGGAGATTATTTAATAAATAGTCTTTCTTTTGCTTTAAATAATGATGGACTATTGACTATTAATGCTTCTAAGGCAGTAGAAAAAATTTAAGAAGGAGGAATGAAATGAGTTATAAAGTTGGACAAATTTTATCTAATAATGGTAATTATTATGTTGAAGGCTCTCGTCGTATAGATGACTCAAGTTATATCAGTGATATAGAAACAAAAAATGATATAATAGAAGTTTATTTTAAAGATAAAAAAATTGCTTATACTTTTACTGTTGATAACCATTATTATATAAAATTAAAAATAAAACGTTTTACTAATAGTGATCAAAAGATTACTTTAAAATTAATAAATGATAATGAATCTTCTTCTGATGTATCTCAATATATTGATAATTTTACTATTTTTCAAAATAATAACGGTAGTGAAAATGAGTATGCTACAGTAGAAGCAGTGGTATCTCCAAATACTTCATATACTCATTTAGCTGTTATTTTAACTAGACAATATGAAGACTTTGTAGTATAGCAAGCAAGTTCTGTTGTTACGGAGAATAGATTAGGGAGAGAAATTGAAATTACTGGATTTTAGATTTTTCAATTTCTAAATTTAATTCCTACTTTAAATGATGAAAGATTAACTTTTACAAAGTTTGGAATCCAAGGTCCTCCTGGGATGTTGATGTGTATTAATGGAGAGGGTATTCGTATTGGGCCTAGTAGGATATATGAAATTAGAAATGGTTATAAAGTAAATTTTTTAGGTATTGTTGTGAAAAATTCTGAAACAATATCTGGAGATTTTAACAGAGATAGTTTTATTATTGATTATTAGTATAAAGATGCATCGTCAATAGTAGAAAATTAGGAAGAAGGAGTGTGATAAAAGATGGCATTAATGAACAGTTTTTATGGAGGCCGTAGAGGAGCTTCCTTCATTATTGTAAAGAATTACTTAGATGTTCTATCTATGGTAAACGATTTTTCACATGGTAATGATTTTACAGATGTAAAATTTGATGAATACGTTATGATTAATAATCCAAATAAAAATCATCCTGACAATGGAAAGATTTTTAGAAGAGGTTATGACTATAATAGTGATAGAACTCTTTCTGCAATTACTTTATTAGTAGATAAAAATGGTAATTATTATCAAGATGTTACTTAGGAAAAATATAAAAATCTTGAAACAACAGATAAATTTGTAACTGTAGAAAAATATATAGATGAGTATGATACTAGTTTTACAGGAATAAGGGCGGCGGGCGCTGAATACATCGGATGTATTGTAGGTCCCGCAGGAAAAGCTCCATTGTTAAGTATGGAAGGTTATGAAGCAACAAATGCTAGATCAGCAAATGGATTTGAATACAGAAAAACATCTGGAACATATAGTCCTGATTCTATAAATCCTGGTATAATTCCAGGAAAAGACGAAGAAGGAAATTTTCATGATGATATTGAATGGGTTTGTTTCTCTGTTAGAAATGATCAATATGGAGATGATACATAGGCTTATATTGGATTTAAATTTCCTTATTTAGTAACTTAGATGTAGACCTCATAGGTAGAGCCATATGATACAAATGGTAATATTGCAGATATGTCAAATGTTTCTAGGGTTCTAGGAGCAAATGAAACTATAAATACTCATCCATATTATAATAAATGGCACTTAGATATTCCAAAAGGAGTGAAGGGAGATACTTTTAAAAATTTAAAGGTAACTTCTTATAGAAAATGGCTCCAGAGTCTATCTTCAAGTGCAGACCGCATTATGTATGATGCCACTCAAACTCAATTGACAGAGTATACGCCAGGATAGAATGATTTGGATCGGGATATTCTTATTTATGAGGATTGGAATTATGATAATAAACAGAATGGAGAAGTAAAATACTATTATCTAGGTGATTATAACCATATTGATAACATTACTTTTGAAAATGGAAAAATGGTCTTTTCATTTACACATGATGATGATAAAGAATTTATTTTTGATTATGTAAGTGAAATTACTTTATAGGATAATGGTACATTAACTTTTACTCATTCAATTTTAGATTCTGAAACAGGTCTTAAAAAGAAAGATATTTATACAAATAAATTACAATGGATTACAAATGTAAGTTTAGATACTGGTAGTTTTCCATTAGCACCTGTTTATGAACAAGAAGTAAATGAATAGACTGGAGACCCTCTCTACGATGAACAAGGTAATCCTATTTATAAAACTGATTAGGAAGGTAATTATATTCAGGCTAGAGATGAAAATGGTGAACTAGTTTATGAGATTAGTAGTTGGACAGAAAACGTTAATTCAGAAGGTTTATTCCAAATAACTTTTAATAACGGTAATGAATACCGTGCTTATATACCTTTTGTAAATAACATTGAATATAATGAAGATTCGGGATGGGTTGGATACCATATTATAGGACCAGATAGAGGTCATTCAGAATCTTTAGTTCAATTAAAATTTATAAATAAGATTTTACAAGACCCTGAAACTAGTAAAATTATTATAGTTTATAATATTCCTAGAGAAGAAAGTTAGATTCCAACAACTATTACTAAAAATGAAGGTATTAAAACAGAAATTGGGGATCGTGAATATCAAGCTTTTCCTCTTCGAACTGTGCAAAATATTACATTGGATGAAACAGCTGGTGTATTAAAAGTTAATTATATTGATGGAACATCTGAAGCAATTGTTAATAATTTTTATATTATTGATACTTTTTATTATGACCCTGTCGAATCTAAATTATATATTAAAAAATCAACAGAAACAGAGGCGCAAGTATTTCCATTAGCTTATCCTACTCATATTAGATATAATGCAAAGGATGATGTTATTGAATACAAGAGAGCAGGATAGAATAGTTATACTCAGATAGGTAATTTACCATTATTAAAAAATATTTAGTTGACTAATAGTTTAGATTTATATATCCAAATGAATGGTCAATAGGGATATAATATAATTTCTCAAACAGGTTTTGAAAATGATGAATCACATCCTGTTTCTTAGCATTGGATAAAATTAGGTAATTTAGCTAAAACCTTACCTGTAATGGGAATTGCAAGAAATTATACTAGAAATGAACTTTATTCTATTATTATGGATACAGAGCCTTGGAATACAGCTGAAGAATATGCTGAATTAAGAACTAGATTAAATAATGAAAATGAATATACTCAACATAAGTTAGATACTGTAGTTCAATGTTTAAACTTATTATATCCAGATGGCAATATTGATGGAGATGGCTTTAGACTAGTTACAGCTGGAGAAGATTCTGAATTAAAAGATTTCTTTGCTTTTGATTTATTTAGAAGTAAAACTAGAACAGTTTATAGTAGAGAAATAGTTGACGGGCAAGAACAACTTACTGCAACTGAAGTACCCGAAGCAGGAAGTTGGTATTTTTTAGGAAGAATTGAAACTGGAAAAAATACTGCGGTTGGAATGATTGGAGAAAATACTAATCTTCCATAGGCTGGCGGTATCTTATTAACTAAAAAGCAAGATATATGTTCAATATTATTTCCTGATTCAGATAATCCTTTATTCTATAAGAATAAAATGAAAGAGATTAAATTAGGAAGTACATATAAAAATAAGATATATAGTTCCTCTGGTTCTGATAGCATAATAATTACGATGATAGGTACAGATGATACAAAAGCTCAATCTTACTATAATGCAACTACAAAAGAAATTAATATACCTGCTGTAACAGGAGATATTACAATTAGAAAGGGATGATATTATGGCAGCAAATGGTTATCAAAGTCAAGTCGCCGCTATAAATTACACCTATGAAGAAGATTCTGTTACTAAAATGGGTTTTAAAGCAAATACAGACATCTACGCTTTAATTAAAGAAAATTTAAGTCCTATAATTAGAGCGTAGAATTTTGTTTTAACTCGATTAGGAATTCAAGCTAATCCAAAAACTTTTTTTCGATTACAAAATTATAATAATGATTTTAAAAGAGTAATGATTGGAGAAACAGGTTTTTATGAAATTAATGATGTAAGAATTAGTGGGTTAATAATTGAAAATGCGGCAGAAAATGTAATTATAGATTATATTGTAGAGGAGGTTTAAAATGTATCAAGTTAATAACAAAACTAAGCAAATTACTTTAACAAAAGGAGATACTTTAAAATTAGAAATTTAGATAATGGTTGATGGAGAAGTTTACACTCCTAGTGTTAATGATTCATTGCGGTTTGCTATGAAAAAATCTTATAAAACCTCTAATGTTTTAATTAATAAACCAATCCCCGTTGAAACATGTATATTACATATAGAACCTGAAGATACTAAAAAATTATATTCAGGTGAATATGTATATGATATTCAAATTACATTTGAAAACGGGGATGTAGATACTTTTATAAAAGGAAAATTTATATTAGAGCCTTAGGTAGAATAAAAAGAAAGGAGAAATTATGAGTAATAATTCTTTAGAAAAAATTTCTCCTGTTAAAATTAGAGGAGATATAACTAAATCTCCAGTTAGTGGCAAAATTAAAGGAGATATGACCAAATCTTCAATTAGTGGAAATATTTCTCGTTTAAGTAAAGAGGAACCAGTACCTAAATATGAAGGAGATTATACTGTTTTACCTTTAGCTTTTTAGGATACTGTTTTATTAACTAAAGATAAAAAAATGACAGAGAATGTCATAATAAAAGAAATTCCATACTATGAAACGAGTAATTTAAGTGGTGGAAATACGGTTTATATAGCTGGACATGTTGAATTTGGCTAAAAGGAGGAAATAAAATGGCTAATCAATATAAAAGTAAAGTAATTTTTAATGGTAATGTACTTATTGACTTAACAGCGGATACTATTACCGCTTCCGATTTGGCAAAGGGTAAAACTGCCCATGATAAGTCTGGTGCGCCAATCACTGGTACAAATACTTATGACTCTGATACAAGCGAAGATACTGCGGATGCTGCTGAAATACTTGCAACAAAAACTGCTCATGCAAGAGGAACAAAACTAACTGGTACTATGCCTAATAATGGTGCTGTTTCTGGTGTAATTAATGCGGTCGATGGAGAATACACAGTTCCAGTTGGTTATCATGATGGTAGTGGTAAGGTCAGTATTAATGCTACAGACCAATCTAAACTTATTGCTACAAATATTAGACAAGGTGTAACTATTCTTGGCGTTGAAGGTACAATGAGTGGTTCTGAAGACGTTAATGCTCAGACTAAAACAGTAACACCTACTGCTGCTGCTCAGACAGTAACACCAGATACAGGATATAACTATCTTACACAAGTTACGGTTAATGCAATTCCTTATAGTGAGTCTGATAACTCTGCTGGTGGTGTAACTGTAACAATCGGTCAAGGTCAATAAGATTAAAGGGATAAAAGGAGTATAAAATGGCAAACCAATATAAAAACAAAGTAATCTTTAATGGGACTACTTTGATAGATTTAAGTGATACTACCGCTGTGCAATCTGATGTTGCCAGCGGTAAGTATTTTTATACCGCTAGTGGGGAGAGAGTGCAAGGAACTGGAAATAGCGGTGGAGGTTCTAGCGAAACGACCTATATAAATATTGTACCACAACAGACATTTACACCAACTAGCGATTATACTTTACTTACATCGACAGAAGCTCTTACGAATGGAGAAAAGTATCGCTATATTGTCAACGGCGTAGAAAAGACAGGAGTAGCCGCAGACTTCTACGGATCAATCGTCCTTGGCAGTTATACTGACTACAACTCAGGCACAGGCGGAGCGTTCGAGTGTGCGAACAACAATATCTACTACGACACGAAACTGAGGACGGCTCAGACTGTACAAGTAGACAGAGTTGTCGAGGGGTCGGGCGGTGGTTCATCAGATTCCAACCCCCTCAAAGGTAAAATAGCGGCTTTCACCGGTGACAGCCTTTGCGCAGGAGCAGGATACACAGGCGGCTATGCTGGAATTATTGGCACAGATTACGAAATGACTGTCCAAAACATTGGTACATCCGAAGGAACAATAGTCAGGTATCAGAGTTATTTCTGCATTTCAGAATCAATCTCCAGTCTGCGGTCAGATGCGGATTTTGTACTGCTTGAAGGCGGTGGAAATGATGCGTGGTATGGCACACAGGTCATTCCATTAGGCACTTTATCAAGTGGATATAGTGCTACGCTAGACACTACCACGTTCGCAGGTGCGTTTGAGAGTATGCTGAAGTCAGCAATCGCAAGATTCCCGAACGCAAAGATAGGATACATCTTCCCCCACAAGTGTATTGCTAATTTTGATTCGCCGAATGGCACATACCGAAATATGGCAATCTCAGCGCTGGAGAAATGGGGTATCCCTTACTGCGACCTCAACATCTCAGTCCCTCCATTGGGGTACATTGATGACCTCAAATCTACCTATACGGCAGGTGATGGTATTCATCCAAACGAATTAGGATACAGAACATTCTACGTTCCTAAAATCGTGGCATTTATGCAGACGATGTTGACAGATAAGACATTAGTCAATAAGACCGTCACTGAGAACGGTACATATCTCGCATTGGATGATTCAGTAGATGGATATGACAGTGTGACGGTTAATGTATCGAGTGGTGCGTCCAATATCGTCATAGGGACGTTTAAAGGAACTACCACAGGCGCGGCGATGGACGTTGACCTTGCCTATACAGGAAACGGTTATCCGATTGCAGTAATGATATTCCCGTCAAACGCAGACGCTAGTACATTCCAATCGACCATCCAAAGATACGCCGTTCGAAGTTACATGATGGATAAGTATGATAAAACATCCGCTCCTGTTTATACTGGAAGCACTGCCGATGATTATGCCGCACCCGTATTGAAATACAAAAGCTCCACAACAAATTCACGAAGCCTTTCAAACGGCGGTGCAACAAATGCAACAACAAAATTGTATGTGGACGAAAGCGCAACGGCTGATATAAGTACGCTTGTTAAAATTCGTTCTAATAAAAAACTGTCCGTGTTTATAGCTTCAACGTCATATGGTTTCATGGCGAACATTGAGTATTCATATATTGTTATCTATTCATCATAAGGAGGAAATAAACGCATGAAATATCTAATTATCGAGATTCAAAAATTTGCTGACGGCACTATTGCTACACCGCCGCTTTCCACAGCGGAAACGCTCAATGCGGCAAGGTCTACGTTTTACAGCAAATGCTCCATCGCCGCAGTCAGCGAGGTTCCAGTC